>Ga0155195_143_pt4 | contig 51839 bp, 56 predicted proteins | sample RifCSPhighO2_02_FD_106163 | JGI IMG/M metagenome (GOLD analysis project Ga0155195, IMG submission 106163) | Alphaproteobacteria bacterium RIFCSPHIGHO2_02_FULL_46_13
AGCGTTTAGCCCCTTGGATGGCACGATCAAGTGCTCCCCCCTCTTCAGGAAGAATTCTTTTCAGGATTTGTCCAGGAGCAGCCAATAATACCTCCCCTAAACTAGGCCGTTGCTGACCTTGTCCAGGCGTTCCTGCGGGATCAAATCGTTGTAGGAAATTTCTTGTTACACTATTTACATTTGCCCCTTGCTGACTTGCCGCGACTTCAGGGCGACGCGCTACGCCATTCGGATCAACATGTTGAGACTGCCGATGATTTACGTTTCCGAGCACTCCTGTGAGATCGCCAATTCCATCAAGAGTGGCCGTCTTAACAGCCTCAGCAACTGACACTTTACCTTGAGTGAGTTTTTTAATACCAACTCTCTCTACATCTTTAGCAAAACCATCAAATACACCCATAAAACACCTATTTTCGCTATTCGTTTTAAATTCTGATCCTAGAATATATGGAAACAGTTAATAATACGTTTATTCATAATCACAACCACCTCACTACCCTTCAAAAAATCAAAAAAACCAAAACCAAATATGGAAGAATAAAAACTTCTCTGCTAACGTCATTTTTATGTCCCAGATTTCAGAACTTAAAAAAGCCGGATTCCAGTCCGCAAATGCCGCGTCCTTGTCACAACCGTCAAGCGATTCCAATTACCGCATCCTCCCCCAGAATCTGGAGGCCGAGCAAGGTTTGCTGGGTACATTGCTGATCGACAACCGCACCTATGAAAAGATCGGTGACTTTCTAAAACCGGAACATTTCTTGGCACCTGCCCACCAACGGATTTTCCAAGCGATTCGCACATTGGTTGACCGCGGACAAACCGCCTCGCCCGTTACCCTCAAAACCTTCTTTGATAAAGACGAAGATCTGGAACAAGTCGGCGGTGCCGCCTATCTCGCGGATTTGGCGGCAAGCGTAATTTCCATCCTGAATATCGAAGATTACGCCCGCACGATTTATGACCTCTATCTGCGCCGCGAACTCATCTCGTTCGGCAATGATGCCGTCAATGATGCCTATGAACACAATATCGAACGCGATGCCCAAGATATTATCGAGGTGGCCGAGGCCAAATTATTCTCCCTCGCTGAAACAGGCGACGGCCAAGCCAGTTTCGTAACTCTGCGCGATTCCATTAAAGTCGCAATTGATCTTGCCGAAAGTGCCTATAATAACAAAGGCGGTGTGACTGGTGTGACCACTGGCCTCAAAGACGTTGATGAAAAACTGGGCGGCCTGCATAACTCTGACTTGCTGATCCTCGCGGGGCGTCCGTCGATGGGGAAGACAGCACTGGCCACCAACATGGCCTTTAACGCCGCCAATGCCTACGCCAAATCAGGCGGCAAAGAAGGCGCGATTACCGCCTTCTTCTCGCTCGAGATGTCGCACGACCAGTTGACGACGCGTATTCTGGCAGAACAATCGGGTATCTCCGGCGACGCGCTTCGTAAAGGGAATATGACCGAAGGACAATTCCGTGATTTCGCGCAAGCCGCCCACAACTTAACCCAAGTGCCACTTTATATTGACGACACACCTGCCCTGTCCATCGGCGCAGTGCGTACCCGTTGCCGTCGCCTCAAACGCAAACATGGCCTTGGCCTGATCGTCATCGACTATCTGCAACTCCTGCGTGGATCGGGAAGCAAACAATCCGAAAGCAACCGCGTGAACGAAATTTCCGAGATTACCCGCGGCCTGAAAGCATTGGCCAAAGAACTCCAGGTTCCGGTTCTGGCACTGTCCCAGCTATCGCGTGCGGTGGAACAACGTGAAGATAAACGCCCGATGTTATCCGACCTTCGCGAATCCGGATCGATTGAACAAGACGCGGACGTTGTGATGTTCGTATACCGTGAAGAATATTATCTGGCACGCGAAATTCCTGCGCAACGTGATAATGAACCAATGGACAAATTCAACGAACGCTACGCCTCATGGGCGCAACGCCTGCAAGACAGTGCCAACGTCGCCGAAAATATCATCGCCAAACAACGTCACGGCCCCATCGGAATCGTCAAACTCTTCTTCGACCCGAACCTGACAAAATTCGCGGATCTAGATCAACGCCACCATTCATAATATGAAACACTCCCCTACCCGCATCATTATCAACACCTCGGCACTTCAGGGGAATTATAAATTCCTGACCAGCAAGGTCGGACAAACATGCCAAACCGCCGCCGTTGTCAAAGCGAATGGGTATGGATTAGGGGTTGATGTTGTTGTTCCCGCATTGGAACAGGCAGGCGCAAAATTTTTCTATGTCGCCCATTTTGCCGAGGCTCTGACGGTGCGCCAATTGACATCTGCTCCGATAGCGGTACTGGGCGGCCTTCCACGCGGAGCGGCGGATGATTATAAGAACAATAGAATTGTTCCCGTTTTAAATACCGCCGAAGAAATCACAAACTGCCCCGCCGACCTGCCCGCCATCTGGCATATTGATACGGGCATGAATAGGTTGGGGTTAAGTGTAAATGAAGTCTCAACCTTTGCTAGTCAGGCGAAATCCTTACCCATCCTGATGATGACCCATTTTACATCAAGTGATGATGCACAGAGTTCACATGCCGCCGAGCAAGTCCGCAAATTTAATGACTGTATCGCGGGACTGCCAAAACCATTCCAACTTATTCCGCAAAGCATTTGCAATTCATCGGGAATCTTCCGCAATGAAAACTGGCACCGCGCTCAAACACGCCCGGGCGTTGCTTTATACGGCGCAAACCCAACACCAGAAACTAAAAATCCAATGTCCCCAGTGGTCACAATGGAAACCCGCATCCTGCAAATCCGCACTGCCCGCGCAGGCGAAACCGTCGGCTACAACCAAACCGAAACTTTAGAAAAAGATACACTATTGGCCACAGTCGGCCTCGGCTACGCCGACGGCTTTCTCCGCTCCGGCAGCAGCCGCGCCAAACTCTATTGGCACGGACAACCCTGCAAAATCATGGGACGAGTCTCGATGGACTTGATCGTGGTCGATATCAACAACCTCAAAAACTGCCCCACCCCGAAACAAGGCGACCATCTCGAAGTTCTCGGCAACCACCAATCCGTTGACCAATTGGCCAAAGATTTAGGCACGATCAGCTATGAGGTTATCACCTCCCTCTCCCAGAGGGCAGAACGTCTCGCACGATAATTTATTGACATAATATTTATATTTATGTATATTCCCTGCAGTCAATGATGAAGGGAAAAAATCATGCGGAATATGGGATGGCTAATACCAAGCTTTAAAACCAAAGCAAGAGCAAATTCAGAAGGTCTTAGCCTTCGCAAATTCAATTCCGAAGCTTCCGATAAATCAATTCAAATCGAATTTCGTACACGCCATCAAAACCCAGACATGCGGAAGGTTTTTGACGGCGTGTTATCTGCTCTTCCTGATCCTGATGCCTTTCATGCCTTCATCTCCAATATCTCAGGTGAGCGCAAAAGCACCATTACTGTATCCCTCCATGCAAAAAACCCGCAGGATGTCAGTAAAGCAACCTTTCAGACTCTCTCCCTCATGCTCATAAAACATATCAAAACTGATTTAACAGGTGAGATCGCCAAAACTGGCCATTCGCAGTCTGCACCGTCACCACATTAACATAAATGAAAAATTTGCCTGATTTCCTTGCATTTTTCGTCTTGCCTGATATGAATATCGGACAATAAAAATAAGGAAAAAAGTGATGACCGCCATGCCAGCCGTAAAACCCTTCCCTGCCCTTAAATATAAACGTGTTCTTCTTAAAATTTCGGGTGAAGTTTTAATGGGGCCTCGTGAATTCGGTCTTGATCCTGATACGATTGCCCGTATTGCCCAAGACGTCAAAGACGTTGTGGATATGGGATGTGAACTCTGTATCGTTGTCGGCGCAGGGAATATTTTCCGCGGCTTGTCCGGTGCATCCAACGGGATGGACAGAACAACAGCCGATCATATGGGGATGTTGGGGATTGTCATCAATGCTTTGGCGTTACAAAACGCCCTTGAAAATATCAACGTCAAAACCCGTGTTCAATCCGCGATCCAGATGGATCAGGTGTGTGAACCTTATATCCGTCGTAAAGCCATTCGCCACATGGAAAAAGGCCGCGTGGTTATTTTCGCGGCAGGAACAGGTAACCCTTATTTCACATCCGATACCGGCGCATCCCTCCGCGCATCCGAAATGAATTGCGACCTGATCGCCAAAGGAACAAAGGTCAACGGAATTTACACCGCCGACCCGTTCAAAGACCCGAACGCCGTCAAATACGATCACCTGACCTATATGGACATCCTAACCAAAGATTTAAAAGTGATGGACGCCACCGCAATCTCCCTCGCCCGTGAAAACAAAGTGCCTGTGATGGTTTTCTCCATCCGCGAAAAAGGCAACTTTGCCAAAGTCATGACCGGACAAGGCGAATACACTATCGTCAGTGACGAGAAATAAGATTCAAAAAGTAAAAAAGGAAGAAACTAAAATGGCACTCAATATCAATGATATTAAACAACGCATGCAAGGCGCGATTGATACGCTGGAAAAAGAATTTGTGGGTCTGCGTACAGGCCGCGCATCGGTCAATATGCTTGACCCGATTACGGTTGAAGTTTACGGCGCCCGTATGCCTCTCAACCAAGTCGGTACCGTCAGCGTTCCTGAACCACGCCTTTTGACCGTTCAAGTCTGGGATATGAACTCCACCAAAGCCGTTGAAAAAGCCATTCGTGATGCTGGTCTCGGCCTCAACCCACAGGGCGAAGGATCATTGATCCGCATTCCTATTCCTGAGCTGTCAACAGAACGCCGCACTGAACTCCAAAAAGTTGCTGGCAAATACGCCGAACAAACCCGCGTTGCCATTCGTAACGTGCGCCGCGATGGTATGGACGCGATTAAAAAAGATGATGATTTGACCGAAGATGATCAAAAAAGATTATCCGATGACGTTCAAAAAATGACCGATGAATTTATTAAATCGGTTGATGCCATGTTGGCGAAAAAAGAAGCCGATGTGATGAAGGTCTAATGACAATCTCAACCAATACAGATAAAGCCGCTATCCCCAACCATGTTGCCATCATTATGGATGGCAACGGTCGTTGGGCGAAATCGCGTGGCCTTCCGCGCACAGCCGGCCACCGTAAAGGAGTCGAGATTGTTCGCAATGTCGTTGAATACGCCAAAGAAGTCGGCATTAACACCATCACTCTCTTTGGCTTCTCGTCAGAAAATTGGAATCGTCCTCAGGATGAAATCAATGATTTGATGAAAATGCTCCGCACCTATTTAAGGTCTGAAACTGCCGACCTTCATAAAAACGGTGTGCGCCTGCGCGTGATTGGTGACCGCGCGGCCTTTGATGCGGATATTGTTGAACTGATCGAAAATGCAGAACGCCTGACATCCGAAAATACAAAATTGAATCTGGTCATGGCATTAGGCTACGGCGGACGCCAAGACATACTGCATGCCGCTCAATTGCTCGCCGACCATGCCTACCGCGAAAACCGCAAATTGACCCGCGACGAAGTTGAGAATCTGTTCCCTCAATTCCTGATGACCGCAGGAATTCCCGACCCTGATCTGATGATCCGCACCAGCGGCGAACAACGCATCTCGAACTTCCTGATCTGGCAATGTGCCTACACGGAATTTGTATTCACTGAAACCTTATGGCCTGACTTTACCAAACAACATTTAATTGACGCCATCGAAGAATTCGCAAAACGCGACCGTCGTTTTGGCAAAGTCAAAACAACACAAGGCTAGATAATGGGAAAACCCCTTTCCTCCCTCACACTTCGCCTTATTTCATCGGCTGTTTTAATCCCGGTTGTGGTTAGCCTTGTGGCGATTGGGGAATGGTTCTTTATCGGCTTGATTGCAATCTGCATCGCGATAGCCTTTATAGAATGGATCAATATTACAAAACATATACCTATTAGTCGCCTTACAAAGAGCACCACTATTATCGTTGGTTTTTTCTATCTCGGTTTTTCTTTTATTGAGATGTCACTTCTGCGCGAACATAGTAACGGCCTTTTCTGGACCATCCTGTTTATGATGTGTATATGGGCAAGCGATTCCGTGGCTTACCTTTTCGGCAAAACAATGGGCGGCCCAAAAATGTCGCCGACGATCAGCCCCAACAAAACTTGGTCCGGCTATATGGGCGCGCTAATTGGCCCTGCGATATTTTTGTTTTTGGCCATTCATGTCGCAACCCCTGATTTTCTGATTGAACGCACCCCCGAAGGTTGGATCACTCTGTTGACAGGACTTTGCTTCGGCGTGGCGGGACAATCAGGCGATTTGATGATCTCTGCCATGAAACGCAAAGCAGGTTTAAAAGATACGGGTGCCATCATCCCCGGACATGGCGGTATTCTGGACAGGATCGACGCTCTACTCCTCGCCTTACCTATTTTTCTGGCCTATATAAAATTCGTAACGGGATAATGTGGCATGACCCAAAAAACCATCACCATTCTCGGGTCAACAGGGTCAGTCGGAACAAACACCATTGATCTGATTTCTGGCAACCCCGATAAATTCAAAGTCCGCGCCCTGACCGCTGGCAAAAACATTTCCCTTCTTATGGAGCAAGCCAGAAAATTAAACCCTGAATTTGTGGCGATTGCAGACAATACCCAATTTGATGAATTAAAATCCGCCCTAGCAGGAACATCCATCCAATGCGGCGCGGGCGAGTCCGCAATCATTGAAGCCGCCAGCATGAATGTTGATGTGACCATGGCCTCCATCGTCGGTTTTGCAGGGCTGAAACCCGTCCTCACCGCCATTCGCCATGCCAAGACAGTGGCGATTGCAAACAAAGAACCATTGGTGGCAGCAGGGTCACTCGTCCTGTCCCTCGCCGATGAATTTGGTACGAAAATTTTACCCGTTGATAGTGAACATAGCGCGATTTTTCAGGTGTTAGAAACGCATAACCGCGACGCCGTCAAAAAAATAATCCTGACCGCATCGGGCGGCCCGTTCCGCGCGTCTTCCATTGAACAGATGAACGCCGCAACGGTTGAACAAGCCCTCGCCCACCCCAACTGGACAATGGGCGCCAAAATTTCGATTGATAGCGCCAGCATGATGAACAAAGCGTTAGAAATGATCGAGGCGCATTATTTATTCGCCATGCCCGCCGACAAAATCGATGTCGTCATTCACCCGCAATCGGTCATTCATTCGATGGTGGAATATATTGACGGGTCAGTTCTGGCACAACTGGGCGCACCCGATATGCGCACCCCGATTGCCTATGCCTTGGCCTATCCCGAACGGATGCAGACAACGGGCAACACTCTCGACTGGAACACATTGTCAAATCTGACGTTTGAAAAACCAGACCTCACAAAATTCCGCGCCATTCAACTGGCCTATGATTGCTTAAAGGCAGGCGCCGCACACCAGATTGCATTCAACGCCGCCAATGAAATTGCGGTTGCAAAATTCCTAAACCACCAAATCCGTTTCGGACAAATTTTGACCTTGGTCGAACGCGGCTTAGCCCTCACCCCCGACACCACCCCGAAAACTCTGGGCGACATTCTGGCGATTGACGAAGAAGTCAGACGGAAATTAAATTAATTATTTTTAGTACACCCCCATCCTAACCTTCCCTCCCCCGTCAAGGGGGAAGGAACAGGTGTACAAACAAGTCCTCCCCCTTGACGGGGGAGGATTTAGGTGGGGGTGAGTAGCTCGACTTTAATTTAAATCAGCCATCACTATTTCAATTTCAAATTCTGCAAAACCGCAAATGGGTTATCGGATTGAGTTGCCTCGGCAGTATAAACGCGCGGGTTATTGTTAGAGGATTTCTCTTCGCGCTTTTTATTGTCGAATTTCTTCTTACCGAATTTTTCGTGATCGCCATCTGATTTTTTCTTATCAAATTTCTGACCTTTAGGGGCATAACGCTCGGCGGGGAATGGTTTTCTGTCAGGCTTGGAGAATTCTTTTGTAGCCCCCTCACCCTCAACTGCAGCAGGACGAACAACGCGGTCAGGGCGTTCATAACGGCGTGGGGCACGCTCGGTCTGTGCAACGTGAGCTTTACCACGGCGGAGGAAGAACCAATCAAGTTCCGGTTTCTTTTGTTCCGGCTTTTTAACTTCGGCAACAATTTCGGTTGTGACAGCGTTCGGATCAACCGGTGCTTCTGCCGCTGGAACTTCTGCAACGACAGCTTCAACAACTTCCACTGCCTCAACAGGCTTTGCCTCTTCGGCAGGTTTCACAATACGGCGATGACCCATGGCTTCTAAAATTGCATAGAGGTCAGCAATCGGGCAGCCCATCCATTCGGCCATTTTATGTTCGGCTTGGAACTTGCCTTCTTTCGCTGTGTCATAAATGGCGTTGATGACGCGGTCGAGCATATCAATACGAATAACGCGCGGACCATATAACGGATACCCAATCGCGCGGTAAAAATCAGGGTTCGCGGTTGTCACATCCACCACAGCCGACATTGCCCCATCACGCGGGGTCGGCGCAGGCAACGGTTTGTCGTTAAAGAGAGACCACAAAATCGCACGCAATTTAACAGCGGCAGGCTTATTGAGATCAGGCAAGAAAATCAGCAAAGGGCCTAAGCGTACTTTTTTATCGCGCAATGCTTTGCGCATTTCGGGATCAAGTTTCGCAATAGAGTCTTCAACTTCGCCACGCGGAACAATTCCGGTATGGGCAAATAATTTCAGGGCAATTTCTTTGTTGGGTTCGGACAATGTCTCATCACCCACCAGCGCGAATAATGGCTCAAGCACTGTATAAATATGTGCCTTCACCCAAGTTTCAACAGCCGTCAAAACATCGGCGGCAGACTCGGCACCTAAATCACGACCTTCGACCAATTTGACAGTCGGTTGCAATAAGCTCTCGCCCTTATGAACGGATGCCAACACATCGCCCGGCAACGGGTTGGTTGAATCAGGCTGGAAATAAATATTCCCGTCATCCTTCAGAGTGAATTGTTTTGGTTGTGCAGCAACAATCATTATATTTTCAGTTCCAAGTCGTTTCAGTGAAGCGACATTTATAAACACAAATCTTGAGGATTCCAAGCGGTTTCGCCAAAAAAACACCCTTTTTTGCTTATAGTATTGATTTCACACATATACTTAGGATACTGATTGGGGATAATCGATAGGCATAAAAATGAGCGCACAAAAGAAACTACATATAGCAGACATCCGCACCGCCCACGGGATTCGTGGTTTGGTGAAAATGGCCATTTATCTGGAAGACGCCAAAGACATTGAAAATTATAATCCCGTTCAGGGCAGTGACGGTAAATCCTACACCGTCATTCTCAAAAACGCGATTAAGGGCGAATGGTTGGCCGAGGTCAACGGGATAGCAGATCGTAATCAGGCAGAACTCCTCCGCGGGATTGAACTTTATATCGACCGCGACCAATTGCCCGAAACCGATGGTGATGAAATTTATCTGGAAGACTTGGTCGGCTGTGACGCCATCAATACCGAAGGCCACAAAATCGGCGAGATTATTTCCGTCGACAATTTCGGCGCAAGCGACCTGATCGAAATCAAACCGATTGACGGTAGCAAAACATATTACCTACCCATCGCCGAACCCTTTGTCCAAGACATCGACGTCGACCAAAAAATCGTCGTCGTCGAACCCGCCGAAGAATTTATGGCGTAACTTAATAATCCCCTCTCCCTTCGGGAGAGGGTTAGGGTGAGGGACAATGATGACAAAAAAACTCCCAACCCCACCAACCACCCTCCAAAACGCCAAAGACCTCAGAACCCACTCAACAGAGGCCGAAAAACTCCTCTGGTCAAAAATCCGCAACCGCCAAATTTTAAACCTAAAATTCCGCCGCCAACAACCCATCCCACCTTATATTGTTGATTTCTATTGCGAAGATAGGCTACTGATTATTGAACTCGATGGCGGGCAACATAACGAAGACATTGACCGCGCGCGTACAGATTTTCTGAACAAAAAAGGCTATCAGATTTTACGCTATTGGAATAATGATGTGCTTGGTAATATAGATGGCGTGATGGAAGATATAATGAATAAGATAGGCGGCATTGCCCCTCACCCCAACCCTCTCCCGGAGGGAGAGGGAGTTAAGAAAGTAAATGGGATTTAATCATGCATTTTAATATCCTCACCCTCTTCCCTGAACTCTTCCCCGGCCCGTTGGGGCATTCGGTGACGGGGCGGGCATTGGGGCAAAATATCTGGAGTTTTACGGCCACCAATATCCGTGACTACGCCGCCCTTAACAAACACAAAACGGTGGATGATGTCCCGTTCGGTGGTGGCGCGGGTATGGTGATGAAACCCGATGTGATTGAACGCGCTGTCTCATCCCTCCCCGATGCAGGACGTAAAATATATCTCTCCCCGCGCGGACGAGTCCTCAACCAAAATCTGGTCAAGGAACTCGCGAAAGAACCTGTCATTACATTATTATGTGGACGATACGAAGGCGTTGACCAACGTGTTCTGGATTCCGAAGGTTTCGAAGAAATTAGCATCGGCGACTATGTCCTCACGGGCGGCGAAATGGCTGCACATATTTTAATGGATGCCTGCATCCGCTTACTGGACGGCGCAGTCGGAAATGCAGACACACCGATTGAAGAAAGTTTCTCCGACGGACTTTTAGAATACCCCCACTACACCCGCCCCGCCCTCTGGACAGACAAAAACGGCGTGGAACGCCCCGTCCCAGAAATCCTCACCTCAGGCCATCATGCAAATGTCGCCAAATGGCGGCATGAACAATCTTTAGAATTGACGAAGGCCAGACGGCCTGATTTGCTAAAAAACAATTCTTAACGTGGCTGGGATGCTGTTAAAGTCGGTACAACTGCAGGACTGGAAGCAGCACTTGCGGCGGTTTGTGCCACAGGGGCACTGGCTTTTTTATCAGAAACCAAATAATCTTCTAACTTTGAATAGCCATAGGTAACTGCTACCGCCATAACGATAAAGCCTCCAACATTTCCAAGCCATGCTTCAGATAAAGCTCTTTGATATCTGCTCGACATACTTATTCCTCCGTTTGATTATTCAGTACCCATAAAATAGTTATTTTTTTATATTATGTCAATAAAATTCATAACCCAATTCATTCCTATGAAATGGAACAATAAAAATCATAAAGCCGTCCTCCTAATAGAGGTAAATTTTATTCGAGTTTCTAGAAAAACCCTTGCCTTTTCGGCTCAAAACGGGCTATAAAGCCCCAACTTAAACAAATAAACGAATCCGCAGGACTAATCTCCTTATCGGGGTTCATAGAAAATTGGAGCTAAAAATGAACATATTACAAAAATTTGAGGCCACTCAGGTTGCAAAACTGACTGCTGGCAAAACTATTCCCCCATTCCGTCCTGGCGACACAGTAAAGGTCAACGTAAAAATCGTTGAGGGTACTCGTGAACGTGTTCAGGCATACGAAGGTGTTTGTATCGCTCGTGAAGGTCACGGCGTAAACGAAAGCTTCACTGTTCGTAAAATTTCCTATGGCGAAGGCGTTGAACGCGTATTCCCATTATTGTCCCCACGTATTGAAACAATCGAACTCGTCCGTCGTGGTACAGTTCGTCGTGCAAAACTTTACTACCTCCGTGGTCTTCGCGGTAAAAAAGCACGTATTACCGAGAAAAAAGATTACGCAACTCAAGTTGTTGCAGAATAATAAAAGAAACCCGCCAAACGGCGGGTTTTTTGTTGAACTTCATTCTTAATGCAAAATAACAACGTGCGATCTGAGTTGAAGATTTGATCCGTCAATCCGAACCGCACTTAACATCACATCACTATTTTCTCTGAATGCCGCCATAATATTGGCTGGCGCTGAGCCAAGTGAATGTAATTTTTCATGCAACAAAGCTTGAATTTCTCCACTGCGCATATCAACCAGAACAGTTTCCGCACGTACGAATGTCGGGTCATCCAAAATAATGTGAACCCCACCGTTATCGCGCAATCTAAAGCTTGAATGTATATCTGACATAGTTTTTTCCTCCATTTGCAATGCATCAATTTTGCACTGCACAGGGAAAGGCTACCAGAACTCTCTTAATCAGGGCTTAGGAATGGATAAAATTGTATCTATCTTCCTCTAACCGCTTAATTTTCCTGTAATTTCTTAAGTCCATTGAGGCGGTAAAGCTCATCCCGCAATTCGGGCGAGAAGTTATAAAACCCAGGAAGGCGCAATTTAACCTGTTTATCAACGGCTGGCGAATGAATGGTAATTGTCACCGATGATTTCCCCTCGCCCGCCGTCGTCAATGCCTTTTTAAGGGCATCCATCTGGTTGCTGTGATCGAGAGTCAAGGCCACTTCATGCACTTTATCAATCAACATCTCGTCGAGTGGTTTGACATCCTGAACCGTTAGGCGAAGCGCATCCTCTTTCATCTCGACATCGGCAGACAACAAAATAGACTTGCCCACCTCCAGAAAATCGCGGGAGCGAGAGAGGACTTCAGAGAAAAGCAAAACCTCATAAACCCCCGACGTATCGGACAGGGTCAGGAACGCAAATTTATTACCACTCTTTTGCGAAATTTTTTCCGATTTACGAAGCAGAACGCCCGCAAGTTGCACCCTCAACATCGGACGGTCAGAAAGTTTTCCCTGTACCTCGCTATAACGAATAATCCGCATCCGCTCGAGCTGCGCCTGTTTCGAGTCGAGCGGGTGCGCAGATAAATAAAACCCGATCGCCGAAAATTCATTAGATAGTTTCTCGAGCGGCGACCATTCGGTCACTTGCGGCAAATGGTGAGATACCAGATCGGTTGATGCTGTTTCCTCCATGGCAAACAAACTATTTTGCGCACTCTTCCGCTCCTCAGCCAGTGCCGCCGCATAATGGACGAGGCTTTCAGCCCCCTCGAATAACTGGGCACGGATCGGGTGAATGGAATCAAACGCACCCGCCGCCACCAGATTTTCAAATTGGCGTTTATTGAGTGTGCGCGAGTCCATACGCTTTAGAAAATCTTCCAGGTTTTTAAATTCACCGTTCTTGGCACGCTCCGCCAGAACCAGTTCCATCGCCTGAACCCCCACCCCTTTGACGGCGGCAAGCGCATAGCGAATGGCATTATTCTCAACCTTAAACTCCACCACCGACTTATTAATGTCAGGGAGCAATAACGGAATTTTCATTTCCTGAAGGGCTTGTTTAAAAACCGCCAGTTTATCGGTGTTACCCATATCAAGCGTCATCGACGCTGCCATAAACTCAACAGGGTAATTGGCCTTTAACCACGCGGTTTGATAGGCCACAAGCGCATAGGCGGCAGCGTGAGATTTGTTAAAACCATATCCCGCAAATTTCTCGATAATTTCGAAAATCTCAATGGCGCGTTCAGGTTTGACATCTGAATATTTCCCTGCCCCTTCAACGAACAAAGCCCGTTGCGCGTCCATTTCCTCTTTAATCTTTTTACCCATGGCACGGCGGAGCATATCCGCACCGCCAAGAGTGTATCCGGCAAGGAGCTGGGCCGCCTGCATCACCTGTTCCTGATACACCATAATGCCATAGGTTTCCTCAAGAATAGGTTTCAATTTCGGATGCAGATAATCCGGCTCTAACCGTCCGTCCTTCACATCAATATAGGTCGGGATATTATCCATCGGCCCGGGGCGATAGAGTGAGACAAGCGCAATAATATCTTCAAAGCGGTTAGGCTTCATTTTCTTCAGGGTGTCGCGCATCCCCGTACTCTCCAACTGGAATACGCCGGTACTCGCCCCCGATGAAATCATCTCGTATGTTTTTGCGTCATCCAACGGGATTTTTAAAATTTCGATGTCGATGCCGTGAACTTGCTTGATAAACTCAACCGCCTTTTGAATAACGGTCAGTGTTTTCAGCCCCAGAAAGTCATATTTGACCAACCCCGCCTGTTCGACATATTTCATGTTGAACATTGTGGCAGGAATATCTGATTTCGGGTCTTGATAAAGCGCACAGAGCTGCTGCAACGGGCGATCCCCGATCACCACGCCCGCCGCGTGGGTGGATGCATGGCGGTAAAGACCTTCCAATTGCAACGCAATGGTCAACAAACGATCAATCTGTTCATCGCTACGTTGATTGCGGAGTTCAGGGTCGGCGTCCAATGCCTCCTCAAGCGTTACGGGATTGGCGGGGTTGGCAGGAATCATTTTGGCGATTTTATCAATCTGCCCGTATGGCATTTGCAACACGCGCCCAACGTCACGCACCACCGCCCGCGCCTGTAATTTACCAAAGGTAATAATCTGCGCCACATGGTCATGCCCGTATCTGTTTTGAACATAACGGATCACTTCATCACGCCTGTCCTGACAAAAGTCCACGTCAAAGTCTGGCATGGACACACGTTCAGGATTGAGGAATCGTTCAAACAGCAAATTAAATTGCAACGGGTTCAAGTCCGTAATCTGTAACGCCCACGCAACAATAGAACCCGCGCCCGACCCGCGCCCCGGTCCCACAGGAATATTATTGGCCTTCGCCCACTTGATAAAGTCGGACACGATCAAGAAATATCCGGGGAAGCCCATTTTATTGATGGTGTTTAATTCAAATTCCAACCGATCCTGATAAGTTTTGGTGATGGCTGCTTTTTCATCAGGACTTTCTGTTCCCGTGAACACATAATGTTCCAACCGCCACAACAACCCTTCTTCTGATTGTTTTTTTAATTCCTCTGGCTCAGGTAACCCGCTCTCCGTCACGAATGGCGGCAAAATCGGTTTCACAACACTCAGGAAATAATGGCACCTCTTGGCGATTGTAATGGTATTTTGAATGGCTTCGGGAATATCCGCGAATAATTCAACCATCTCCTCGGGCGATTTAAGGTAATGTTCAGGGGTTACTTTGCGCCTGTCATCTTCCGAAATATAACGACCTTCGGCGATACAGAGCAACGCGTCATGGGCGCGATAAAAATCGGCAGACGGATAATAACAATCATTGGTGGCCACCAGCGGTATATTCTCCGCATAGGCAATATCAATCATCGCATCTTCGATTTGATTTTCGTCCAGAGTGTCATGGCGTTGCAATTCGATATAAAATCTGTCGCCGTAAATATCTTTTAAATCCTTGGCGCGTTGGATGGCCAGATCATTTTGTTTGGCAAGTAACGCCTGCCCAATCGGGCCTTTGACCGCCCCCGACAAACAAATCAACCCTTCGGCATGCTTGCGGATGCCGTCCCACGACAAACGCGGTTTGGATTGCCCGTCCGATGTGACATAGGACTGGGTCAGTAATTCGCACAGATTCAAATAACCCTGTTTTGATTGAACGAGAAGGACAAGGTGATGTTCATCATCCCCCACCAAAATCCGCGCCCCGATGATCGGCTGTAAACCTGCTTTGCTGGCCTCTAACGAAAACTCCATCGCCCCGAACAGATTGCTGGAATCCGTAATCGCGACCGCAGGCATGCCCATAGCGGCACATTTTTTAACCAACGTTTTGACAGGGATAGCGCCCTCAGCCAGAGAATAAGCCGAATGAACATGAAGGTGGATAAAAGTGGCATTCCCCCCTACGTCGCTCATGCTACCTTTTTAACCTCTTTCAACTGGCCATCTTGCATCAACAAAATGCGATCCATTTTCTGGGCGAGTTCCATGTTGTGGGTGGCGATTAATGCGCCGATACCTAATTTGCGAACACGTTCGATCAATAACGCAAATACTTCCTCAGACGTACGCGGATCAAGATTTCCGGTTGGCTCGTCCGCCAGCAGAATTTTAGGGTCATTGGCAAGTGCGCGGGCAATCGCAACACGTTGTTGTTCCCCACCCGACAAACGCCCAGGGCGGTGGTTCAAACGATGCCCCAAGCCCATTTGTTTAAGCAATTTCTCGGCCTTAACCCGCGCGTCCGATTTGGATACACCCGCAATCATCAACGGGATCATTACATTTTCAGCGGCAGAAAATTCGGCCTGTAAAAAATGGAACTGATACACAAAACCAATCGAATGGCGGCGTAAAAGAGTCAAACTATGGTCATCCAGTTTCGAGACAACTTTATCCTCAATCGAAATCTGCCCCGATGTCGGCCTGTCCAGCAGCCCGATCATTTGCAACAAGGTCGATTTCCCCGCCCCCGACGGCCCGACAAGCGCCACAATTTCACCCGCATTCAAAGACATCGAAATATCCATGAAAATGGTCAATGCTTCATCACCCTGACGGTGCGTTTTTTCCAGATTTTTGGCAGATAATAAGACTTTACTCATAACGAAGTGCCTCCACAGGGTCGAGACGGGATGCGCGCCAAGCTGGATAAACGGTTGCAAGTATGGATAAGACAACAGCCATTCCGACAACAATCACAACCTCTGTCCAATCCACCTGCGCAGGAAGTTTCGAGAGGAAATAGATTTCATCAGGGAATAATTTTGTGCCCGTTAAATTTTGAATTCCTTGTCGGATCGATTCAATATTCAGGGCAAAGGTAATTCCCAATACTGAACCCGCAACCGTGCCAAATATTCCGACACTTGCCCCCGTCAACATGAATATCTTCATGATACTGCCGCGGAATGCGCCCATGGTGCGCATGATGGCAATGTCACGGCCTTTGTCTTTCACCAACATAATCATGCTGGAAATAATATTAAACGCCGCCACCAGAATAATAAGGGTTAAAATCAGGAACATCACATTGCGCTCGACCTGAAGCGCTGAGAAGAAACTGGCATTACTATCGCGCCAATCATACACCCCTGCACTTCCTTCGAGAACCACAGATAAAGCGGCTTTCACCTTATCAACCTTTGTCGGATCATTACTGATAACTTCTAAAATCGATACAGCATTTTCAGGCATCTGGAAAAATCTCTGTGCGGCATCGAGCGGCATAAAAATATAACCCGAATTATATTCATACATCCCGACATCGAAAATCACTGCGATCTGATATTGCGCGGTGCGCGGGATTGTCCCGAACGGACTGGATTTACCCTTTGGCGACATCAAAGTAACAATATCGCCCACACCCAAGGCAAAGCGTTCCGCCATAGCCGACCCGATTGCAATTTGGTCTCCTGTGAAATTTTTAATCGAGCCTTGAGTAATCGATTTTGAAAGCAAAGGTTTCATCTGCATGTACTGTGGTGTATATCCACGCACCATCGCACCCGTTGCGTTCCCTTTGGCCGTCATCAACACCTGACCTTCGACCACAGGCGCAACAGATGTCACGCCGTCCACGGCTTTGATATGTCCGATATATTTATCGTAATCATACAGCGCACTGCCCTGCTGATAAACATTCAAATGCCCGTTCAGCCCCAGAATACGATCAATCAATTCCCCGCGAAATCCGTTCATCACCGACATCACAATGATAAGGGTCGCAACACCCAACATAATGCCCAAAAACGAAAACGCCGCAATCACCGAGACAAACCCCTCGGCCTTCCGCGCCCGCAAATACCGTAAGGCCAACATAATTTCAAATGGTGAATACATATATATCCTCTATAAAAACTCCCCCTCCCTTCGGGAGAGGGTTGGGGTGAGGGAAAGACCATTGCCCCTCATCCTAACCTTCTCCCGAAGGGAGAAGGAACTATTCTTTTAATACGATTTCCCAATCAACACCATGCGGCCTTCGTCTTCGAACGGGAGGCAACGGGATGACAGGCTGTTTTCTTTTTTGAAAGCTTGGTAGTCGGCATCGTTCAATAATTCAACCGGCATCCGTGCATATCCCAAATCGCGCCCGTCGGTGAAGGCGGCTTTGACCTCTGCCAACGTATTGGTTGTATAAATGCGCGATAACATTCTGGCTTTTGCGGCCTCAAACATATTGGTATGGATGGCGTCCAATATCCCCTTCACACTGCCCAAAAATTCACCTTCGGTGCAGGTGGTTTTGGAATCGCGGCCTAAGTCACGGCGGGTGTGCGTAAGCTTACCCTCTGCCACTTCACGTTCGCCGATTTCAACACGGATCGGTACACCGCGTTTAATCGCCGCCCACATTTTATCGGGCGCACGGTTTTCAGATTTATCAATCTGTACCCGCACACCAATGGCTTTTAATTGTTTTTGAAGGGTTTCGGCAAATGCCATCACTCCACCAGTATCCTCGCCCTTGATAATCGGCAGGATAATAACCTGTTGAGGCGCAAGGCGTGGTGGCATCATCAATCCGTCATCATCACCGTGGGTCATGATTAGCCCACCGATAGAACGGGTGGACAGCCCCCATGATGTTGTGTGAGCAAAATGTTCGTTCCCGTCACGCCCTTGAAATTTGATACCGCAAGAATGCGCAAAATTCTGACCGAGATTGTGGGATGTACATGCCTGTAACGCTTTCCCATCCTGCATCATCGCTTCAATTGTATAGGTACGCAAAGCACCAGGGAAACGCTCGTCCGCTGTTTTTTCACCCATAATCCCCGGAATGGCCATGTGGTTCACATACATATCATTGTAAACCTCTAACATCTTACGCGCATCGGCTTCGGCTTGATCCGCAGTCTCGAACGCATTATGCCCTTCTTGCCACAAGAATTCAGAGGTACGAAGGAATAAACGAGTGCGCATTTCCCAACGCATCACGTTACACCATTGATTGAGTTTCAATGGCAAGTCACGATAAGACTTCACCCATTTGGACATAGAATCGCCGATGATAGTCTCGGATGTTGGACGAATGACAAATGGCTCTTCCAGTTTGGCATCAGGCGCAGGAACAAGTTTCCCGTCTGCATCTGCCTCCAACCGATGATGAGTAACCACGGCACATTCTTTGGCAAAACCGTCAACATGCTCTGCCTCGCGCGAAATAAAGCTCAACGGAATGAGCAAAGGGAAATAAGCGTTTTGCACCTCTTCCACTTTGATCAGATCATCCAAAGCTTTCTGGATATTTTCCCACAGCGCGTAACCATACGGTTTAATCACCATACATCCGCGGACAGGCGAATTTTCGGCCATGTCCGCGGCCTTTACAACTTCCTGATACCATTCAGGGAAGTTTTCGGCGCGGGTTGGAGTGATGGCCGTGCGTGGTGCTGCCGCTTTCGCGGCTTGATTCTGGTTTGACATTGATATCCTCGTTTAAATCTTAGTAGGTCGCCGCGCGTGGCGCCATGTTAACTGTGCCGCGTTGAATTTGGATCGGCGCTTTTGGGGGTGGTGTGCTGGTGCTGGACGCGGCAACAGAACCCGCCTGCGGCTCAAGTTCTGCGGGGGCAACGCTATCAGATTGATAATTGTTTTTTGCATCAGGGTTCACAGTTTCTGACGGCGCAGAAATCATTTGATCTTGCCCTGCTGCAGGCTCAATCATCGGAATAGATTTCGGGGCTATTTCACTTTTTTTTGCAACGCCACAAAGTGACGCCGCATTAGATGAAATATCCTGTCCGTTATATTCAACCTTACCATCTTTGTATAATTTTAAATTGGCAACAGGCATTTGCATTTCTGCGCCAGCAGGTGCAACGCCCATGCGTTTTGCAAGATCAATGGTCATCGGAACTTCAACATAATCTGGCGCCGCATCCGCAACCGGATTAATGTCTGCTGGTGCAACAGCATTTCCCTGAGCATCAATACCCGCTTGATAAGTCGGAGAGTCTTTACCCGTTGCAGGAACATACATCTTACTGCAAATCATTCTTTCAACAGCAAAAGTTCCGCTATTCACATCGGTTGCTTTTTCGGCAGCAAAAGCCACTCCGGAAACACTGGTCATCAATAGAATGGTTAAAAAAGTTGTTTTCATTTTTGGGTCTCCATTTTGCTGTGCGCGTTATTTTGTGTTTGTTCGTCCTGGGCTGCCAAGTCCGCCGCCATATCATAGAAACTTATGACATTTGAGGTAATCAGTCCATAAATAAGTAACCAAATTATGGCAGAAACAAGGGTCGTGACCATAAATTTCTTTAATATTTTTGGTTTATCAGGGGCGCTTGTCGTATTTCCGGTGACGGGTGCCTCACTCGGGCGATTTCCCCATGGCAAAACGGCAAACAATACCGTCCACCACACCATTAAAAAAACAACAATCCCGCTCACTAAACCCATATCTTAAACCCTTAATAAATGGACAGACACTTTTGGTTTAAATCCGAAAATATCATTGAGCATCCTGCGAATACAGACGCGAATATCTTCTTCGATCCGTACCATGTCTTCAATTTCATCTTCGCGGATTTCGAGCAGAATATCGTCAATTTCCTGTTTGATATCTTCCAGAATTTCCTGATCTTCTTCGTCCGCTTCATCAATCATACCGACAAGGGTAATTTGCGGAGCCGCCGCCAAGAACCCGCGTTCATCCAGAACAACAGTGATATGTGCCGCACCCGAATATTGTAATTTGCGACGTTCGGCGATGCCTTTATGGTCGGCAGAAATCACGCGGTTCGGCTCAACCGCCAAGGCGCGCGCAGGCACATGGTCAATGACCTCCACCCCGTCATGGGACAAACGAACGACTGATCCGTTATTCGGGATCACGACTTGGGCAACCCCCATATCGCGTGCCAAAGTCGCCTGCGCCTCAAGCATCACACGTTCGCCATGCACAGGAATAACGGCCTTTGGCTTCACCCACGATAGCATATCCGCAATCTCGTCACGGTAAGGGTGACCAGAAACGTGGATTTTATGGCCTGCGTTTTTATTATCAACAATTTTCACGCCCGATGCGCTCAGATAATTTTTAACCGCATTGATTTCTTTCTCATTCCCCGGAATGGCCTTAGATGAGAAAACAGCCGTGTCGCCCTTCCCTAATTTAATGCCTTTCCAGTCACCGCGCGCAATCCGCGCAAGGGCGGCTTGCGCCTCACCCTGCGATCCTGTGACCATCAGAACAGTTTTATCAGACGGCAAAAACGGCAATTCATCTTCGCTGATAAAACTTTGTGTATGGCTTAAATAACCGCAATCATGCGCGTTCGATGTCATGCGGTGCAATGACCGACCAAGCATACAAACACTGCGCCCTGTTTTCTCGGCGGCTTGACAAATACTTTGAATCCGTCCGACGTTGGACGCAAATATCGTGACCAGAATACGCCCCGGTGCTTCGGCAAAAACGCGTTCCAACCCGACAACAACATCGGCCTCTGTCCCGCCCCTGCCCGCTTGCGGCGCATTGGTGGAATCGCCGATATAGGCCAGAATACCTTCATCACCCGCTTTGCGGAGTGCGGCTTCATCGGTTGGTTTATCAATAACAGGGGTCGGGTCTAAATTCCAATCACCACTATGCAATACATTTCCGTGCGCTGTTTTGATAACAGTTGCAACGGCCTGAGGGATAGAATGGGACACATGAATAAATTTGAATTTGAACGGCGCCAATTCTAATTCGCGCTCGGTGGAAATCTCGATAATTTTCGCACCCTTGCATTCAGGGCGTTCGTTCATCTTGGCGCGCAAAACTGCCGCCGTAAATTTCGTGCAATAAATCGGACATTTCAGACGCGGCCATAAATAAGGCACAGCCCCCACATGGTCTTCGTGACCATGTGTAATCACCATCCCTAAAATATCGCTTTTGTAATCTTCGATAAACGAAGGGTCAGGAAGCAAAATATCAACCCCTGGAAAGCGTTGATCGGCAAATCCGATCCCGCAATCAAAAATCATCCATTTGCCATCACAGGCATAGAGGTTAAAATTCACACCAAATTCTTCACTCCCGCCAAGCGGAATGAAATGGAAACCTTCGGCAAAACTCGCCTTACTTCTTTTTTCAACTATTTTTTTCATGCGGGGACTTTATTGGTTTTTTATGTGTTGGTAAATGCTTAATAACCCCTTGAGCGTTAATTCTTCATCAATCACATCAATTAACGGAATATCCTGCCGAAACAGGTTAGACAGCCCCCCCGTTGCAATAATTTTGGGGCGATAGCCCAGCTCGGCAATCAGTTGCCCCAGAATTTTCTCGACCAACCCGACATAGCCCCAGAATATCCCCGACTGCATAGCATCAACCGTATTGGTGGCCAAAGCCGCTTTTGGCTTTTTCACCGCAACACTCGGAAGTTTTGCCGCCGCCAGATGAAGGGCTTCCAGTGATAAATTCGGCCCCGGTGCAATCACCCCGCCACAGAAATTACCGTCCTTATCAACGATATCAAAAGTTGTCGCCGTTCCGAAATCCAGAACAATCGCCGCGCATTGATATTCTTTATGAACCGCGAATGTATTGACCAATCGGTCTGCGCCCAACTCGGACGGCCTGTCGATTTTGATTTGAATGCCTAAATCACCCGTATCTTTGCCCACAAAAATCGGCGGCACAGAAAAAGCATCCTTACATAATTTACGGATAGCAAAATCAACATCGGGTACAACCGATGACACAATCACGTCCGTCACATCGGACACATGCACATGTTTCAATTCAAAATGCTGGGACAAAAATGCCAGATATTCATCGGATGTCCGCCCTGCATCTGTCATGCATCGCCACATCCCCTTCTGGGTTGTGCCATCATATAATGCAAAAACTATATTCGTATTTCCAACATCAACTGCCAACAACATTTTAAAATCCTTTTATATCTCGAAAAAAACTTCGCCGGAATGGATGGTGCGGTGGGTTGCTTCACCCGCAACCTTTACCAACAACGCTCCACTCTCATCTAGGCCTAAGAACTCACCAAAGAAAGTCTCTCTCGGCAACCTCACCCGAATATCCGTGCCTAGTCCATAGGCATGAGATAACCATGTTTTGCGAATGGGCGCAAACCCACCAACCGCCATTTGATCCAGTTGTGTTTGGATTTGAACAGTGAATTTATCAAGAAATTCAAGTGGTTGCATAACAATATTGGTGAATTGCTGAACATGAACTGCACCCTCGGGTGCCGCCACCAAATTCACCCCTACGCCAATGATAATGGATTTTAAAGACCCGTCGGGCGCAATATCGCTCTCCAACAGAATGCCCGCAATTTTCTTACCCCCGACCAAAACATCATTCGGCCATTTATTCTGAATATCGGTAATACCCAAATCGGTCAGGACATTCATCAAGGCCACAGCCGCAAGGAATGAATATTGTCCTGCATCCTGCGCATTCATATTTTTCAGGGGAATAACAAGGGATGCGAGCAAATTGCCTTTGCGCGACACCCATGCGTTGCCGGATCGCCCCCGCCCTGATGTCTGCATATCGGCCTGCACCACCAAAGGCAAAGGCCGACCTTCATTCAGATATTGTTTGGCAACATCTTGCGTACTGGACAAGGTTTCAAATGAATGAATATGCCAGTGAACTGCCATGTTAAGGATAAAGGCTGACCGCGGCCTGCAATGCGTGATCGAGCAATCTGTTCGGCATGACTGTAAATAACAGGATAAACGCAATCGATGCGACCACAACCAAATGACGGGACAAGGATTTATTCTCGTCCACTGGCCCAGCCGATTCATCAAAGAACATGACCTTGATCAAACGGAGGTAGTAATAAGCCCCGACAACAGATGTCAAAACACCGATCACCGCAACAACCATATATCCGCCAGCAACAGCCGCTTGGAAAACAAAGAATTTCCCGAAAAACCCTGCGAGTGGCGGAATACCGCTCATCGAGAATAACAGACCAGTCAAGGCATAGGCCATAAACGGTGATGTTTTCGAAAGTCCCGCGAAATCAGGAATATTCTCAATCGATTTGCCGTCGCGCTTCAGGCTCATCAAAATTGCAAACACACCCGCGAGCATCACCATATAAATGGTGAGGTAGATAATTGTTCCCGCAATCCCCTCCGGCACATTCGGCAACAGACCGAGCATCGCATAGCCCATATTGGCGATAGATGAATAAGCCAACAGACGTTTAATATTATTCTGAACCAATCCCGCAAATGCCCCGAGCAGCATCGAGCCGACTGAGACCGCCATAATGATCTGCATCCATTCTTGTGCCAACATTGCAAAAGGGCCAACCAACAAACGGATAATCAACCCAATCGCCGCAACTTTCGGCACGATGGCGAATAACGCGGTCACAGGTGTCGGTGCCCCTTGATAAACGTCAGGTGTCCACATGTGGAACGGCACGGCAGATACTTTGAACGCCAAGCCAGCCAGCATAAACACCATCCCCACCATCACGCCATAAGGCATAGATTGCGCGGATTCAAGGAATTCAGAAATACCGACATAGGACAAAGTCCCAGAATATCCGTAAACCAACGAAATACCGAACAACAACAATCCGGATGACAACGCGCCAAGGATGAAATATTTCAACCCGGCCTCAGACGACAATAAATTATCACGGTTAATCGCCGCCAGAACATAAAGGCACAGCGATGATAATTCAAGTGATACATAAAGTGAGAGCAAGTTGTTGGCAGACACCATCAACAACATCCCCACGCCCGAGAATAAAACGAGCAACGGATATTCGAATTTCAACAAATCATTCTCGCGCAACCAGGATACGGAAAGGGTCAATGATCCCGCAATCCCCGCAAGGATCAGAACTTTCATCCATTGTGAGAAACCATCAACGATAACCATTCCGTTCAGGGTATCAATCGGCGTCCAGTCGGCAAGAAGAACGCTTCCCATCGCCGCAAGAATGGCAACGATGACAGATGTCATGATAAACCCGATGCTGGTCTTTCCACGGAAAGCCCCCACCATCAACAACAACATTCCGACTACGGCCAAGAAAATTTCCTGCTTAATCGGGGAAAGAATGATCCAGCTAAACCCGTCCATTATTTATTTCCTTTTTCATTCGACTTAACTTTTTTTGCGTCATGTTTTTTATCATGCGCGATATCTTTCTTCACATCCTCTTTCTTTGCATCCGCAGGCAAAGGAAGATCCTCGGGCTTTTGTGTATCGGCCGACGCTTCTGGTGCTTTTTCAACGACAACAGATGTCGCCTGTCCGATCAAATTTTCAACCGATGGCGCGATACGATCCAGAACATAGGACGGCGCAACACCCAGGAAGATCACAAGGATAATCAACGGCAAGAAGATAAATTTCTCACGCGCATCCAGATCAGGCATCGCGGCGGCATCCTCATTCACTTTCGGGCCGAACACAACTTTGCGGGTCAAATGGAGCATATAGGTCGCCCCCAACACCACACCGACAGCCGCAAAGGTCGCAACCATGGTATTGACTTTATACGCCCCGAGAAGCGCCAAAAATTCACCGACAAAGCCCGAAGTCCCCGGAAGACCGACCGAACCCAGCATCAAAATTACAAACACAACCGCATAGATAGGCATGTTCTTAGCGAGATTGCCGTAACGGTTAATATCGCGTGTATGCAAACGGTCATACACAACACCAACCGATAAGAACAAGGCGGCAGAAATCACACCGTGGCTAATCATTTGGAAAATCGAACCTTCAATACCTTGGGTATTCAGGGTGAAAATACCGAGTGTCACAAATCCCATATGGGCAACCGATGAATACGCAATCATCTTTTTCATGTCTTGTTGAACCAGAGCCACAAGAGATGTGTAGATAATCGCAATCACACTGAGTGCAAACACCATCGGTGCAAAATATTCACTGGCCTCAGGGAACATCGGGAGTGAGAACCTTAGGAAACCATACCCCCCCATTTTCAGGAGAACACCTGCAAGGATCACAGAACCCGCAGTCGGCGCCTCAACGTGGGCATCCGGCAACCATGTGTGGACTGGCCACATCGGCATTTTGACCGCAAAAGATGCGAAGAACGCCAACCACAACCATTTCTGCATTTCAGGCGCAAAGGCATAGCCCGCCAGAACGGTAATATCCGCCGTCCCCGCATGCAAAATCATGGTGATGAGTGCCACCAACATCAAAACAGAGCCAAGCAATGTATAAAGGAAGAATTTAAACGACGCATAAACACGGCGCGCCCCGCCCCATACACCGATGATGATATACATCGGGATCAGAACGGCTTCGAAGAACAGATAGAACAATACGGCATCCAACGCGCAGAATGTTCCGATCATGAATGTCTCGAGCAACAAAAACGCAATCATATATTCACGGACGCGCTTTTCAACCGACTTCCAACTCGCCAATACACATAGCGGTGTCAGGAAAGTGGACAGCATCACAAAGAACAGTGAAATCCCGTCAACTCCCATGTGATAAGAAATGCCGTATGTTTCAAACCAGATTTCTTTTTCAACAAATTGATAATCCGCGGTCGCAGGATTAAAATAAATCATAATCGGCAATGACAGGATAAAGGTCACTGTGGTGACGGCCAGAGCAATCATCCGTGATTTAGATGAGACGGAGGCTTCATCGCCCTTTAACAGGGTGAGTAAGACCGCCCCCACCAGAGGAAGGAAAGTCACAAGGGAAAGAATTGGAAAATCCATTTTATAGTCCGTCCTAATTAACGTGCGTCTAAGTTTGGCAATATTTGCGAAATCATTTCAAACAGTCCCATGGCCTGCGCCACCCATGTGACAAGCAACACAAGGCCGATCATCATCATAAAGGCATATTGGAATACAAAACCTGTTTGGAATTTAGAGAGTACGCCAGAGATTTTTTGGCTGACTAACGCAACTCCGTTTGGCCCCAAGCCGTCAATCATCTGACCGTCACCGCGTTTCCAGAAAAATTCACCAAGACATTTGGCTGTTTTCACGAAAACGACATTGTAAATCTCGTCAAAGAACCATTTGCGGAAGAACAAGGTATGCAATGGTTTAAAGATTTTAACAACGGTCGCAGGGATGCTCGGGATAAACATATAAGCCAGATAGGCAAGGAAAATACCAATCATTCCAACAACAGTAGGTAAAAGTTTAACCCATTGCTCGACATGGTGGGCTTTCGCAACCGTGTCATGTTCTGGAAGAACGACAATCGACTTTCCAAAGAAATCTTCCTTGTTCATGTGGGATGCAGAATCTGCGTCTACAGTTTCAGCGGGCTGTTCATGCCCAACCGCAGCAACAGCCTCTGAATGCTTAGGCTTTGAAAATCCCTCATAAAGAGTTGAGCCAGAGAAAATAGCACCAATAGCCAAGACAACCAAAGGCACAATCATCACAGCAGGAGATTCATGAACATGTTCCATTGTATGATGGTCGGCACGAGGCTTACCGTGGAATGTCATGATAATCAAACGCCAGCTATAAAACGCTGTCATCAACGCCGCCGCAATACCCATATAATATGCGAAATGGCCAACAGCGCTATTTGATGCCCATTCGGATTCCAAAATCAAATCTTTGGAGTAATATCCGGCAAAGAACGGAACACCAGCCAGAGCGAGTGACCCAATCCACATCATCGCATAAGTCACAGGAATTTTTTTCCAGATACCGCCCATTTTGCGCATATCCTGTTCATCGGACATGGCATGGATGACCGAACCCGCGCCTAAGAATAGCAACGCCTTAAAGAATGCGTGAGTCACAAGGTGGAACATCGCGGCGGAATATGCGGACACACCAAGCGCAAAGAACATATATCCGAGCTGGGACATGGTCGAATAAGCAATCACGCGTTTAATATCGAATTGGGTCATACCAATGGTCGCCGCCACAAACGCGGTACAGGCACCGAGGACGCAAACCACCATCAACGCGACCGGCGCATATTCAAAGACAGGTGAGAAACGGGACACAAGGAACACCCCTGCCGTCACCATTGTCGCCGCGTGAATAAGGGCGGACACAGGGGTCGGGCCTTCCATCGCATCAGGCAACCAAGTATGCAACCCGAGTTGTGCCGATTTACCAACCGCACCCACGAAGAGGAGCAGGCAAATCAAGGTCAAGGCATGAACATGATAGCCGAAGAAATTAAATGTATCGGCGGTATGCGCGGTCACGCTGCCAAAAATACCGTCAAATTGAATTGTTCCGAACACAATAAAGGTCGTGAACATCCCGAGCAACAACCCAAGGTCACCGACACGGTTGACCACGAACGCCTTGATCGACGCGGCAGTCGCAGAATCTTTATGATACCAGAACCCGATGAGGAGGTAAGACGCCAATCCCACCCCTTCCCATCCGAAGAACAGTTGCAACAGATTGTCCGCAGACACCAACATCAACATCGCAAAGGTAAAGAGAGAGAGGTAAGCCATAAAACGGGACTTACTGTCATCGTGGCTCATATAACCCACGGAATACACATGGACGCATGATGACACAATGTTAATGACACACATCATAATGACGGATAATTGGTCAACACGGATCGCCCAGTCCACCGTAAAATCACCCGATGTAAACCAAGTCATCACTGGTAATGTATGCGGGTTCGATCCCAAAATCACTGTGAAGAATAATTTTACCGATGCGGCAGCAGCCGTCAGCACACCCGCACAAGTAACAAACTGGGAGAATTTATCCCCGAATTTTCCACCCAGAAGCCCCGCAAGCAAGAAGGCAACAAGTGGGGTAAAGACTGCGAAATAACCTAACATCATCATAATGCCTTATTTAAAAAATTTATCCCTTAAGCGTTGAAATATCTTCAACCGCGATAGAACCTTTGTTACGGAAGAATGACACTAAAATTGCCAAGCCAATCGCTGCTTCTGCGGCGGCAACGGTCAGGATGAACATAGTGAACACCTGCCCCGACAAATCATTCAGAAAGCTTGAAAACGCAACGAAATTGATATTGACGGCCAGCAACATCAACTCAATCGACATCAAAATAATGATGACGTTCTTACGGTTGAGGAAGATACCGAAAATGCCGATTGTAAATAATACGGCGGCCAATGTCAGATAATGAACCAGACCTATCTCAAACATTTGAAACTCCTGTGCCGACTGATACTTTTTGAATATCCATGGATTCTGCCTGAGTACGCTCAACCTGCGTGCCAACGCGTTGGCGCAGAACGCCTGTACGGGAACGAAGCGTCAGAACGATTGCGCCAATCATGGCCACCAACAAAATCAAACCTGATACTTGGAACGGAAACACATATTGGGTGTAGAGAACATTACCCAGTGCCTTGGTATTATCAACGTCCAGAATATCTGGTGTCGGTAGTGCTGGCGGTTTTGGCCAGACTTGATAAAGCATCACCAATTCGGCGAGCAACGCAATCCCCACAAAGGCCCCGAGCGGCGCAAATTGTTTCGCCCCCTTCCGCAGTTTGACGAAGTCGATATCAAGCATCATCACAACGAACAGGAACAGAACCGCGACCGCGCCCACATACACGATGACCAAAATCATCGCGACAAACTCGGCGCCGAGAAGGACGAATAATCCCGCCGCGTTAAAAAACGCAAGGATCAGGAACAAAACGGAATGGACTGGATTTTTAGCAGTAATGACCATAAGAGAACTTAAGATCAAAACCACTGCAAAAGCGTAAAAGGCGATAACCCCTATCATGGGACAGACTCTTTGTTATATGTGTTAAAACGAGGTCAGACTCAAAAAAGCTTCACTTTTCTAATGCCTTACAACCCATTAAGCAAGCGGGAGCATGAAAATAGTTACACTTACTCCCCCGTTTTTAGCATGGTTTTTGACTTAACTTTTCAATTGACAGATTGACGTTTACATAAATATAAGATGGGCATGAATAATTATGAAACTCCCCCAAATACTTGCCCTGTTTTTACACGACTTGCGCTCACCAACCATGTCGCCCCTCATAATTTGAAGGAACATCTTCACCCGCATGCCAGAATTGACCGACTTTTCTTGGGTGTATTACTCGACCACAATCTGCACTCCGTTCAAGATCACGAAGATGCCGAAGCCCCGTTTCTTTTAACGCTACAACTCCGCAAATGCTTTCCTCAGAAAAACGGTGAAGTCTTTAACGTCGCCATTGGAATCAGGCCAAGTAAAGACGTATTGATGGATACAACGGACGGCATTTTGCGCATATTCAACGACGTGAAAGGGCAAAGGGTCGCTCTCGGTGATATCAGGGAAAATTCCGGAACGTTAGAATTAACTCCGACTCCTGACGATACCGACACATTCCGAATATACGCTCTGGGCAATGAACATAATCTACATAGCCCAGTTACATCCACGCTGATCCTTCAAATCAGATAGAAAAAAACTCTATGAATGAAGTTCGCGAATTTAGACGTTGAACTTAAAGAGAATAACGTCCCCGTCAGCGACAACATATTCCTTACCCTCTTGACGCGCTTTACCAGTCTCCTTGGCTTTTTGTTCGCCTTGGCAGGCGACGTAGTCGTCAAAGGCAATGACTTCGGCTTTAATGAAACCGCGTTCGAAGTCGGTGTGAATGACACCAGCCGCTTGCGGCGCTTTTGCACCAGTCGGGATTGTCCATGCGCGGGCTTCTTTCGGGCCTACGGTAAAGTAGGTTTGCAGACCCAGAATTTTGTAACCTGCACGAATAATTTTATTCAAGCCCGGCTCTTCAAGACCCAAAGAATCCAAGAATTCTTTTTTCTCTTCCTCAGACCCGAGTTGCGCGATTTGCGATTCAATCTCCGCACAAATAATCACGCTTTCGGTGTTGTTTTTCTTGGCCATCGCAGCGACTTTTTCAGTCATCGCATTGCCGCTCGCCGCGTCTTCTTCCTTGACGTTACAAACATATAACATCGGCTTGGTGGTCATCAGGAATAATTCTTTGACAGGTTTGACCATGTCATCAGGAACAGCCACGGTGCGCGCAGGCAAACCGGCCTCCAAAGCCGTTTTGATTTTCGCAAAAAATTCTAACTGGCCTTTTAATTCTTTGTCGCCTGATTTGGCTTTCTTTTCCATGTTGGCCATTTGGCGTTCCAGAGATTCCATATCGGCAATCATCAATTCTGTTTCGATGATTTCAGCGTCGCGGATCGGGTCAACGGAATTTTCAACGTGGGTAATATTCTCGTCCTCGAAGCAACGCAGGACATGAATAATCGCATCCACCTGACGAATATTGGATAAAAATTTGTTACCCAACCCCTCGCCTTTTGATGCGCCTTTGACCAGACCCGCAATATCCACAAATTCCAATTGGGTCGGCACAATGCTCTGCGACTTACCGGCCTCGGCCAGTATATTCAAACGAGAATCAGGAACGGCAACGCGCCCCACGTTCGGCTCAATTGTACAAAACGGAAAATTAGCCGCCTGCGCCGCCGCCGTCGCCGTCAAAGCATTAAATGTCGTCGATTTTCCAACGTTCGGAAGCCCAACAATACCGCAATTAAATCCCATTTTTTATTCCTTATCTTTTAAATCGATTTTTACCCTGAAAAAGCAAAGGGCGAAAATATCGCCCCTTTCTAAACCACAGTAGATAGACTTGGCAAGCAAAGTTACCTGATCAACTCTATGATTTTTGGGGTCAGCCCATAAAAATGGACTATGGTCCCTGCGAAGGCGCCCACGATAGCCCCTTTTTCCCAAGCATCTATTCGATTAACTGAAGCGTCATTAAAGGGAATACTTCTAACGTTGTTATAAATTTTTGTACCGATATTAGCCACAATTACCCCAACACCCGTCCCAACAGTAATGGCTGGATTATAATTTGAAATCGCGGAAGCAACGCCAACTGCAATGGCGGGCGGAATAGTATTGGTTAAAGCAATATCTGTTAGCTGTGATACAACACGATTAAAAAGGCTAACATGACTTTTTGCTGCATTTGTTGTCATATGTTTATCTCCGTTTTGACTGGGATACTACACGCCTCCCAAATATTATGCAAATAAAAATATAAGGCAATTATTTCAGAATCATCAAGACCCTACTGGCTTCTCTTTTTTAGGCTTTGGCGGTTGCATTGCCAAAGCAATATTGCTGATAAATTTTGCATCCTGATTTTGAAAGAGCAACGGGGCTTCCTTTGCAACGACTTTCAACAAATCAGGCAACCATTTTTCGTCTTCTTTGGAAAAATTGCCCAATACATAGCCATGCACGCGGTCTTTATCCCCCGGATGGCCGATGCCTAATCTTACACGTTTATAATTGATATCAGGCAAATGCGCATCCATTGACCTGATCCCGTTATGCCCGCCTGCCCCGCCGCCGATTTTGGTTTTGACCTTTGACGGCATGACATCCAATTCATCATGGAACGCCACAATATTGGATGTCGGAATTTTATAAAAGGATGATAGCGCCTGAACCGACCGACCAGACTCGTTCATATAAGTCATAGGTTTTAAGATGATGACTTTTTCGCCTGCGATCATCCCCTCGCAAAACTCGCCCTGATATTTTTTCTTCCATGTACCAAAATTATATTGGGACGCAATCTCATCCACCGCCATAAACCCAATGTTATGACGGTTGCGTTCATATTCAGAACCAGGATTTCCAAGACCAACAAATAACCACATATAATACCTATAAACCAAAACCCCCTCCGATGGGAGAGGGTTTTAATAAATTGAGTAAACAAAGAAAAACTATTTCTTCGCAGCAGGTTTTGCAGCAGCTCCGGCTTTCGCAGCAGTTGCTGGAACAGCAGGTGCAGATGCAGCAGAAGCAGCGGCAGAAGTCGCAGCGTCAGCAGCATCATCAGCAGCTTTAACAGTTGGAGCAACAATGGTTGCAACAGTAATGTCAGCACCTTTGTGTCCCATAATCTCTGCGCCTTTAGGCAACTTGATTGCGCTGAGTTTCATGGCATCGCCAAGATCAACAGCAGACATATCAATTTCCAAAGCTTCAGGAATATCGCCAGCAGCACAACGAAGTTCAAGGTCATGGTGAACAATGTTCAAAACGCCTTTTGCTTTGATACCTGGGGAAACTTCTTGGTTGGTGAAGTGGATAGGAACGTGAACGATCAATTTTGTTTTTGGACCCACGCGCATGAAATCAACGTGTTCGATGCGGTCAGTGACAGGGTTCAATTGAACGTCACGCGCCAGAACAGTTTCTTTTTTGCCATCAACAGTCAATTCACAAATATGTGTTTTCATTCCGCCTTGTTGGAAGCGCAAAGATACTTCTTTAATAGGCATAGAAATCATGACAGGTTCTTTATGGTCGCCATAAATCACGGCTGGGATAGAATTTTCACGGCGTAGTGCACGAGCGACCCCCTTACCGGCCCTCTCACGTTTTGTTGCCGTCAATGCATAATTTTTTGACATAGCAGTCTTCCTTATAAGTTAATAAATGTTAAGTCGGCCTCCAGGGGTGCCAACAGATGGGGTGGTTTAGCAGAATTTGGGGGGCGGATGCAAGGATTTATGTGGTTTTCCTTCCCGCCGACCTCATTAATGCAGCGATTTTCTCTAAAAAACTAAAAAGGTTAATAACTTATTTAACATATTTTATTAGAATTCACTTGAGTATTTAAACAACGGGAGAATCTAAATGACGGTAAAAAGCGTATTTATAGGATGCGTTACAGCTTTATTTGGCCTTGTCAACGCTGGCTGCGCAACATCCGCTTCTGACCCCAAAGAAGCCGCGCGGGTTGCGGGACAACTCCCCGACTATACTACAACCGACCCTAAAACAGGGTGCCGCTATTTTAAGGATGAAAAAAATCCTAACAAGCCACAACCTTGTATTATTGATGATTCCCCAAAACTAAATGTAAAGTGATCGACCAAGGCTAGAAATATATGGATGTTGTCCAGAAACTGATCCGCATATTACAAGACGACTTTAAAGTCGGGACAGAAATGCGCTCGGGAAAACCTATTATCTATATAGATCCCAATAAATTTGATCTCTGGAAACTAGGAAAAGATGCAAGTCGTAAAGACTTGGATGCCGCCGCAAGCCAATTAGCAAAACAATTTGATGACCAATATCCAGGAATTTCACAAAAATTTAGCGCGCCAGAGTTGCTCGCTTTAACAAAAAACTCTCTGGAACTTGGGCCATTTGCGGACAAAAGAGAACAATTTGAGAATCCAATATGTGTTGTAAATCAACCAAAAGGGAATGAGTGGAAGGCTGATAAAATTTATGAAACATTTCAACTGAGCACACAATTTAATCCTGAGCATTTAAAGCCTTTACCGGGGCTCAATTCCGTATGGGCTCAAATGATTGGGGAACATGAAGGAGAACATTGTAATCAAGAAAAGATACTTAATAACGACCCTGAAATAGATGTCAAAATGCTTGATGGTGAGATTCGTTCCGATAGAGCGGCTATAGAAACTTTGCGTGCAGAAGGCCATCAAGATGTGGTAACAGCATGGGAGGCACTGCGTGCAATATCTGCCGCGAACGGAGATGCCGAACACGCCACGAGCATATTTTTTGATGAACCCGAATTTAACGGCGCAACAAAAGAGCATTTAGATGCTGCGAAAACATTCCTGAACGAAATGAATATGGGCGTCGCTACCAATCTGGGAATACCCATATGGGACGCAATGAGTCTTCGTTTTGACGACCCTCAAAAATACGCAAATGCCGCCGAAGATGCTCTCAAAAAAGGTGAAATACCTGCACTTCGCGACATTTCTGAAACAGATGCCAAAAAATTGGTTGCCCAAAAAATGGGAATATCCGAAGACAGCATAACCGAAAAACCTGCGAAAGAGATCAGTGCCGCTTACCAAGCACTGAAAGCTGAAGGCGCTTTACAAGATCGCGGCCCTCAAAATCCGCACACTAATAAATATATTCAAAGCTATATTGATGGTACACGCTTCCTCTTTGTAAAAGATACAACTCCCACAAAACCAGAATCATCAACACCCGTACAATCTGATCCAGAAATATCCGAACAAGAACTCGCCGAACAAACAGCAAAAGAACTGGAAAAGGATGCAGATTATGAGGCCGGAACTGTCATGGATGAAATTGTAAAAGAATCTTTGGGATTGAATGATGATCAGCTTTTAGAACTCGTAACACAAGACCCTGATAAATATTATGATCTAATAGAAGAAGGTTTAAAAAAAGGAACAGTCCCACTCCAAACAACAAAAAGATTTTCGCAGGATGAAATTGATGAACTCATCTCCAAAAAATTAGAGATTCCCCTTGAAGAGGTTTCAAAACAACCCTCTTTCATTTCGGAGACCGTCACCCAAGAACTTGAGAACGAAGGCGCTCTCACTATAAAACGCGACAATCCCTATCTTAAAGAAAAAATTCAGAATATCGTCCAGCAATATCGCCAAGATAAAATAGATGAGGATTCCAAACCCACACTAGACAATGAAACCCCTCCTACCACTCCCGCCTCAGGCAAATACAGCTACTTGATGTCCACGCCACAAAACGATGGCAAAGGCATTCCTCAAATTGACTTGCGAAGCGAAGACAAAGCACAAATGAAAATTGGCTGTCTCAGCGCTTGTGAATATTTTGCAACCAAAGCGGACCCCGTTCTGGCCGCACAAGCCGTAAAACCATTACAGAGCGCAGAAATAAATGACCCAACCTTAAAACAAAAGGTCGCATCAAATGCGACCTCTTACCTCAGCACAGCCAATAGCCTTGCTTAATTCTAAACTTATTTAAACAAAGCGGAAATCGAACGATCTTCGGCAATACGCAGAATGGCCTCTCCCAATAACGGAGCGATGGTCAACTGCTCGAAATGCGCAGATGCTTTGACTTCATCACTTGGTAGGATTGAGTCAGTGGTGATCAGTTTTTTGATCGGAGAATTTTGAACACGTTCAACGGCTTTGCCGGACAGAACACCGTGGACAACATAGGCATAAACTTCGGTTGCGCCTTCGTTCATCAGGGCGACGGCGGCATTGCACAATGTTCCGGCACTATCGGCGATATCATCAATCAGAACGCAAGTTTTTCCGGACACGTCACCAATGACATTCATCACTTCGGATACACCAGCTTGTTCGCGGCGTTTGTCGATGATGGCAAGGTCTGCGCCAAGGCGTTTCGCAATCGCGCGTGCGCGAACCACACCGCCAATGTCAGGTGATACGACCATCACGTCTTTGCCCGCAAAGCGTTTCTGCATGTCAGGCACCAAAATCGGTGATGCGATCAGATTGTCTGTCGGAATATCAAAGAACCCTTGAATCTGTCCTGCGTGAAGATCCAGCATCAACGCACGGTTTGCACCCGCAGTCGTAATCAGGTTCGCAACCAGCTTTGCAGTAATTGGCGTGCGTGACCCTGTGCGACGATCTTGGCGCGCATAACCGAAATAAGGGATCACGGCGGTAATCCGACGCGCGGATGAACGGCGCAGAGCGTCAATCGCAATCAATAATTCCATCAAATGGTCGTTAGTCGGGAATGAAGTGGACTGAATTAAAAAAACATCCTCACCGCGGATGTTTTCATCAATATCAACAAAGATTTCCATGTCTGCGAAACGCTTAATGCTCGCCTTTGCTAACGGAACGCCAACATATTCAGCGATAGACTGTGCTAAGGGAAGGTTGGAGTTACCAGCAATCAGTTTCATGGGTTTACCTAATGGTTATGGTGTTGATGACGGCACTATATGAATTTTGACAGGAAAATCAAGTACAACGAATCGATATGGCAGAAATCTGCCGTCCGTAATCTGTTTCTCCCCTATGGGTTGCACGGCGGAAGCTGAAATATTCGTTTTCCAGGGCATAAGTATCCTTATTCACCGAGAGAATATGTCCTATTTCCGCCCGCTTAAGACGGAATTCGACATAGGCAGACAGATTAAAAAGCATTTTCTGACCGCCATCCAATGACGAAAAGAATTGAGCGGCATTTTTATCTTCTTCAATAAACGGCGTCATAAAATCCGCCCCCACCTCATAACTCGCCTGCCCGATACAAGGGCCAATCGCTGCTTTGATGGTGGATATATCTGCGCCCAGTTTGACCATCGCCGCAATGGTCGATTCCAAAACACCCTTTAATGCCCCGCCCCATCCCGCATGTGCCGCACCTATAACTGGGGCACCATCACGATCTGCTCCCGCAAATAAAACGGGGGCGCAATCGGCGGTTAAACATCCGATGACGTGACCTGCTGTTTTGGTGACTAACGCATCTCCCTCTTCCACCCCATTCACGCATGTATTTTCAACAGGCAAACAGATCGGCGAATGAATTTGTTTCAGGGTCGAAAGACCATTCCCGCCCAGTGCCTTCAAAACCCGCGAACGGTTCTCGGCGACATTTTGCGGATCATCTTTTGACTGCGGCGAACAATTTAAACTTTGATAAAGCCCCGTACTCACGCCGCCCTGCCGACCAAAGAAACCGTGGCTTACACTACCAGAGAAAAAATCATCAACAGTCAGAATATTCATTTAATTTCCATCACCCTGAATAATTTCCCCATCTCGGCATCATCAATCAAACGATGTAATCCTGATGAAATTGAATCCGATTTTTGCGCCAATTGCTCGGCACGAATTTCAATCCCTAAGCGTTTTAAAAATTCACCCTGCCCACTCAAACGAACCGCTAATTTTTCCGTCCGGACAATCTCGCTCAATCGCCCGAAATCAACATGCGATGTAATATCTGCCTCACCGCAATCTTTTAATATGTCGGCATAATGATGGTCTTTCACGGCTTGTAATGTATCGCCATATCCCGATTGGTCATAACCGTAATCAATGAATAATCCTGCCCCGCCTTGTGACCCAATGCGCCCCGCTATATCCGCCATAAAATCCTCTCTGGCGGGGGAAATTTCTAACACTGCCCCTGCCTCTGGCGAATGCCCGAAATCCATTCCCGATGGTAATAATCCCCATGACAGATTTTTATAAACATCCAACCCGACCATACGTTCAAACCATTTTCCATCTTGGAAAACATATTGATGCACAGGCAACGCATCTAAAAATTCATTGCCGATAAAAATGATCGGCAGATTGTTAGGAAGGGTTGATATATCCTCATGCCACACCAATTGATGCCCTTTTAAAGCCTCTCCCTGCTTGGCGCGGAGTGAGGGTGACATTTCAACCAAATGAATTTGTATGGCTCTTAGGAAATCAGGCAGGATTTTCGCAACCCGCAAAACATCCGCCATCAACGTCCCACGACCGGGGCCACATTCTACCAGATAAAAGGCCTCGGGCTGCCCCATCTCATGCCATCTTTCGGCAATCCAAATCCCGACCATCTCGCCAAATAGTTGGGAAATTTCTGGCGCAGTTGTGAAATCCCCCTGCGCCCCCAACGGGTCACGGTTCATATAATATCCATGCTCTGGGTGCGACAAACACAACGACCAATAGGCCGCAACCGATAACGATCCGTTATAGGTAATCAATTCACGAATGATATTTTCTAACGGGTTTGACATCTAAACGCGGTTTCTTTTTCCTGCCATCACATAAAACACTAATCCCGCAATGATCATTGGGATACAAAGTATCTGTCCCATGGTCACTTGCTCTACAATAAACCCAAGTTGAATATCCGGCTCACGGAAGAATTCACATCCGAAGCGGAATAACCCGTACCCCAACATAAACAAAGCCGACACCGTTCCCGCGCGTTTCCGAACCGCAGGGATATGGATGATTGAAAATAAAAGAATGAATAACAACAACCCCTCGGTCGCTGCTTCATATAACTGGCTCGGATGTCTCGGTTCTTCTCCGCCGCGCGGGAAGACAACGCCCCATGACACATCGGTCACGCGCCCGTATAATTCCCCATTCACAAAATTCGCCAACCGCCCGAGGAGAAATCCGATAGGTGTCACCGCCGCAGAAACATCCGCCAATCTCCAGAACGGAACTTTTTTAATTTTGCTGTAAAGAACAAGCGATGTCACAACCCCGATCACCCCACCATGGAATGACATGCCCCCGTGCCAAACCTTTAACGCCTCCAACGGATTGTCGAAATAGGTCGGCAGGTTATAGAATAAGACATAGCCAATCCGGCCCCCGAGCAACACACCCAAAATCGCCCATGACAGATAATCATCAATATCATTGGCATTGGGGCGATAATTCGGATCTTTTTTATCCAGATTACAAATATAAATAGCCAACCGCCACGCCGCAATAAAGCCGAAAACATAGGCCAGCGCATACCAATGAATTTGAACAATCCCCAAATCCAGCGCGACAGGGTCAATTTTTGGAAAATTTAATGCCATAATGTCCTTCTTAAGTTATGCACCAAAACCTGTATAGAAGTTAAGACAGAGAGTTGCAACTCCCCAGTAAATAATGCTAAAGATGACATCCAATCCACATATATATAAGAGTTTTTAATGGACAATAGTCGTATCCTCGATGACTTGAGCCGCGTAGCGGGCGGAGCCTTCAGTGTTTTATCTGCTTTGGGCAAACAAGTACAAAGTAATTTAAAAGAACAAATGGGCGATCAATTCGCATCCCCCGCCGCCAATGACGATGTTGCCCGTCTGCAAGGTGTGGTCACCAAACTCCGCATCGAACAGGAAGATTTAAAATCCCGTATCGCGGAATTAGAAGCCATGATCGGCAAAAAAGCTCCAGCCAAAAACGCAACATCTGCAACAAAAGCAAAGGCTAAAGCCAAACCAGCCGCATCCAAAAAAGCAGCGCCAAAAGCAAAAACAAAAAAGCGCGCTTAATAGCATCTCAGGGGAGAGAAAAAATAAATGAGTTCACAAGCAGATCCATATTTCGAAACAGGCTTTAACCCGCTGGATAATGTCGAAGATATTCTGGCGCGCCAGAACTGGGTATATTCCCGCACCAACCGCGACGAATTATTTATGGAGATGGCCGGCAAGCACGGCGTGTACCGCATGATGTTCATGTGGAACGATACGTCCGAGGTCATGCAATTCTGCTGTGAATTCGATATTCGCCTCTCCGACTTCCAATATAACCACGCCTGCCAGATCATCAATAATATCAATTACGGCATGTGGGTCGGGCACTTCCACATCTCGCCCGAAAGCATGGTTCCCTGCTTCCGCCACACCCAATTATTCCGTGGCATAGATTTCGGGTCAGGCGCAGATCATCTGGAAGATTTAATCCGCGTGGCGATGGAGGAATGTGATTTCCACTACCCCGCCCTTTTGATGCTCGCCGCAGAACACACCCACGACGAAGACCAATTCGCCTTCGCCTTAATGCCCACCCAAGGCCAGTCGTAAAATGCCGACCAGCATTCTCTTAGTCGGATGCGGAAAAATGGGCGGCGCGTTGCTTCATGGCTGGAGCAAACGTGACGGTCTGGTGATTTCAACCCTCGACCCACATTCCACGGGTGCCGATTATCATGCGGCAGAAGAAATAACCACCCGCTACGATGTCATCATCCTCGCCGTCAAACCTCAAGTGATGGCAGATGTGGCAAACAGCATCAAACATCTTATCACTCCGACAACACTCATCCTGTCCATCGCTGCTGGCAAAACTATTTCCTTTTATGAATCAATCTTCGGCACAACCACCGTCATCGTCCGCGCCATGCCCAACACCCCCGCCCTCGTGGCTAAGGGAATGACTGTCCTCTGCGGTAACGATGCCACCTCCGAGCTTCAGGCACAACTCTCCATGAACCTCATGGCCTCTGTCGGCGATGTCGAATGGATCGATGATGAAACCCTGATGGACGCCGTGACCGCAGTATCGGGCAGCGGCCCCGCCTATGTCTTCCATTTGATCGAAGCCATGACAGAGGCAGGTGTAGCCGCTGGCCTCACCCCCGCCCTCTCCGAAAAACTTGCCCGTCAAACGGTGATCGGGGCGGCTTCCCTCGCGGAATCAGAAAACACAATTCCCGCCGCCACCCTCCGCCAAAATGTCACCAGTCCAGGCGGCACGACTGAGGCCGCCCTCAAAATTCTAATGTCCGATAAGAACGGCCTCGCCGATTTAATGACCCGCGCCATACTGGCCGCCCAGAAACGAGGAAAGGAACTCGCATCATAATGAAATATATTTTGCCCGCTATTCTCTTATTGATAACCACGCCTTCATTTGCCGAGCCGTTACAATTTGAAACACAGGCCGGAAAAACCATCTCCTTTGATGTCGAAGTCGCCAGAACCGACGAAGAAAAGAAAAAAGGCCTGATGGGGCGCGATAGTTTAAAACCACAGACAGGCATGCTGTTCATCTTCGACCCGCCGACAAAACCCGTTTTCTGGATGAAAGACGCAAAGATTCGCCTTGATATGATCTATATCGGCGTGGACGGAACTGTGACCGGCATCCATGAAAATGCCATCCCTTTTGACCAAACCCAGATTTTTCCACCCGATGTGAAAACAAAAGCGGTAGTGGAAATCACTGGCGGAGACGCAAAAAAGCTAGGGATTTCAAAGGGTGACAAGGTCATTCACACAATTTTCAAAAAAGAAGTAAAATAGGCCTTGATATTAAAGATAGTTTTCGTGTAAAAGAACTGCACGTCATGTCGGGGCGTAGCGCAGTCTGGTAGCGCAACTGCTTTGGGAGCAGTGGGTCGAGGGTTCAAATCCTTTCGCCCCGACCATTTCGTAACAATAAAAAAGACACCCTGTTGAGGGTGTCTTTTTTATTGCCCAGATAAAATGCCTTAGTTACACTCATCTCCTAACTGTGGGGAGATAAATGAAAATCAATCAAAAAAAAATTGCACATCACCTTAAATTGGCTACCCTTACGCTCATTTGCATACCCGTACTGGGTCTTGCGATCAGGGCATTATATAATGCGTATCTTATTAATGAGGCCAAGGCAGAAAATATAAATCAACCGCAACACTGTGTTGGCCTTACACCTTTCCGCGTAGAAATCCCCCCTCTCCCTAAAGATGTTAATTTTATATGCGATGTCACTATTCACCGTGATGGGCCCTATCAAGTCGGCTTACAATATCCGTATGCTAACAGTGAGGAAGCACTCAAAATAACAGCCATGCTCGGCGGCCCTATCACTTACCGAAAAGTGGGTGATAAAATTGTTGATGTTATAAATGACAGTCCTGGGGAAATTTCATATTCAATCTATAAGGATGGTGAAAAAATTATTGGGAAAGATAAAATATTCCCTAAAGTCACCTCCCGAAGCTTTAGTAAAACCGGCGGCGTTGAAACCCAACTCACTCTCATGAACATGTCCAAAGGACAAAAATACACAATCCATGTTTCCGGTATCCCCGATCATTACAGAGCTTATCAAGGAGTCTATCTGATTGTAAAAAGACGGATTTTTAATTAAACGACCTACCCTAAGATTTTCCACGTAATATTCAATCGCCTCAACTCAAAATAACCCGCCGCAGATAATCAGGAAGAAACCGTAAATCACAGGTTTTGATTTACTTTCGAACATCTCAATAATATACGTCCTTTCCTTGTAATGTGGAATAAAAATCCTTAATATACGCGCAGATGACCGAATTAGCAGAAACACAAATCAACCAGCATTGGAGCGATATCGCCGCGAAAGCGCAAAGCGGTGATGCGGCGGCATACCGCACCCTTTTGTCTGATTTGGTGCCTGTTATTCGCCGCAGTGTGATCAAATCCCTTCCCAACCCACAAAATGCCGATGACGTGGTGCAGGAGGTGTTGATTTCGGTTCATAAAGCCCTGCACACCTATGACCCGAAACGCCCGTTTATGCCGTGGGTACAGTCGATCATCAATTTCAGGAAGACGGACTATCTGCGTCAACATTACGCCCAACGCGAAAATATGAAGCTATCCCTTGATGACCCTGACACACCGGACTATTTGGTTATCAGTGGTCATAACGGTAGCACCAAGGACATCGAGGACGCATTCGATGCCCTGCCCGACCAACAGAAAAAGGTCGTCGAATTGATGAAGATTAAAGGGTATAGCGCCGAAGAGGTATCGAAAAAAACGGGTATGTCGGTCTCTGCGGTAAAAGTATCCGCACACCGCGCCCTACAAAAAATCAGAGATAGATTATAGAGTAATTGAAATGACCGATAACGACATTGACAAGACGATCGACAAATTATGTGACGGATTAAAGCCCGTCAAACCATGCTGCCCGACGCGTAATGGTTTGCTGTGGATTCTGCTTGTCGTCTGTTATACCTCTGCCGTTGCCCTGACAATAGGATTCCGTGAAAATATTGCCGAAAGCATGGGGCGCGAAGACTACGTCTTTGAAATCATGCTCGCTTTCGCAATTGCGATCTCCGCCTCTCTCGTCACCTTCTGGATCAGTATTCCGGGTTGTGATAAACGCAAAAAATTTATGCCCGTCCCGCTGACCTTACTGGCCGTTCAATTTGCATGGATGTTAGAGCGTCTCTATTTCGAAGGCATCGGCGACATCCGTGAAAACTGGTTGTCACACTGCTGGATGAACACGGCACTCCACACCACCCTCCCTGCCCTCGCCGTTATTTTACTCGTCCGCAAAAGTGGCGCGACGGTCATGCCCTGCTGGATGGCAACTTTTGCGTTAATTTCCGTGACGGAATTCGGATGGATCGGCATGCGTCTCGTCTGCCCGCGGGATAACGTGGGTGAGGCCTATTTGCTCAACTTCCTGCCCTATGTCGTTTTGGGCGTATTCTTGGGATTCGTGGCCAAAAAGCTCTTCCGTTGGTAGGGAAACCCCTATAATCCGCAATAAACCCCTTTTCATTCTTTGGTAATTCGGCTAGTTTATGCTTGATTTTAAAAGGAAAAACCAACATGGACGTCAGAATTTATCGACCATCTAAATCCGCCATGCAATCAGGCCGCGCAAAAGCCCCGGCTTGGGTCTTGGAATATGAACTCAAAACCGCCCGTCAACCCGAAAGTCTGATGGGCTGGACAAGTTCAGGGGATACGTTGAACCAAGTCAGTCTGAATTTCGAAACAGCGGAAGACGCCGTTGCCTACGCCACCAAAAAAGGCTGGGTCTATACCATCCAACCCGCCCAAGAACGCATCGTCCGCCCCCGCAACTACGTCGATAACTTCAAATATGTCCCACCGGAAGAAACCGCAAAAGCATAAATGATTTGAAAATTTCCCGTCAATAGATTATGGACATGATGTCTGTTGACGGATTTTGAGGCGAAAATTCAATTTCTTGAGAACCGGCTTTGAGCGTACTGAATGTACGTGAAAAACGGAAGCGCAAAGAAATAGAATTTGCAGCCCAAAAGACTAAAACAGACACCATGTCCGAAAGGTCCCGTAGCTCAACTGGATAGAGCACCTGCCTTCTAAGCAGGGGGTTACAGGTTCGATTCCTGTCGGGATCACCATTTCTTCCCCAAAAAAAAGAGCGGGATAATAAAACCCCGCCCTATCAAAATTATGATCTAACAATTATCTCTCAACACAAAGAGCAATCCCCATACCACCACCGATGCAGAGTGTCGCAAGACCTTTTTTCGCATCGCGGCGTTTCATCTCATGAAGGAGTGTGGTGAGGACGCGGGCGCCGGATGCGCCGATCGGGTGACCGAGTGCAATTGCGCCACCATTCACATTGACCTTTGCAGGGTCGAGTTTCAATTCACGTACAACGGAACAGGCTTGTGCCGCGAAAGCTTCGTTGGCTTCAACCAAATCCAAATCAGCAACAGACCACCCTGCTTTATCGAGCGCTTTTTGGGACGCAGGGATCGGGCCAATACCCATGATCGACGGATCAACCCCGACGGTCGCCCATGACTTAATGGTCGCGAGCGGAGTAAGTCCGCGTTTTTTGGCTTCATCCGCAGACATCAACACCAAGGCGGCAGCACCGTCATTGATACCGGACGCGTTGCCCGCAGTCACAGTGCCGTCCGGTTTAAACGCAGGGCGCAATCCGCCAAGTGTTTCAACGGTTGTCCCAGCGCGCGGGAATTCATCGGTGTCAAATACGACTTCCGATTTTTTTTGTTTGATGGTGACAGGCGCAATTTCGTCTTTGAATTTCCCTGCCTCAATCGCGGCGATGGCGCGTTGTTGTGATACGGCAGAAAACTCATCTTGGTCTGCACGAGTTAAACCATATTTGGTCGCAACATTCTCGGCAGTGATGCCCATGTGATAACCGTTGAACGCATCCCACAAACCATCTTTAATCATGGTGTCGGTGAATTGCATGTCGCCCATTTTTGTTCCGTTACGAAGGTTGGCGGCATGAACAGATTGGCTCATGCTCTCTTGCCCACCAGCAACAACGATATTGGCATCACCGTTTTTAATCGACTGTAAACCCATGGCAACAGCGCGAAGCCCTGACCCACAGACTTGGTTAATCGTAATGGCTGTTTTATCAATCGGGATACCTGCACCGATGGCGGTTTGGCGAGCTGGGTTCTGACCGCATGCGCCTGTTAAAACCTGACCGAGGATTACTTCGTCCACATCCGCTGGCGAAACCCCTGCGTCTTTGAGCGCAGCAGTCACGGCAATTTTGCCCAAATCCACAGCGGACAAGGAAGACAAACTCCCTAAAAATGAACCGATAGCAGTTCTTTTGGCTGACACAATAACGACGGATATTTCTGACATGGTTTAGTCCCCTTCATATATTAAAGATATGGGGACTATGACCTAATTTTCAAGGCTTGAAAAGCCCGTAGATGCACTAATAATTAACGCGGCGCAACCGTCTGCGATGCAAGCTGGCTCACTGGCTCTTGTGGGGGATAATAGCGATGAGGATCAATAAAGTCACCTTTTTCGTCAAAATACATACCACGCTCAATATCTTCAAGAATTCCAGCCTTACTTCTCTGGTCGCGGGCAATACGGGTGGCACATATCCAACCACCGGCAACCGCAATAGTCAACGCTCCACCAAAGCAAAAAAGTGCATTCAATGCATCTTCTTTGACTTGGTCACTTTTCATTTTTCTGATTTGCTCAGACTGTATCACGAGGTCAGCGTCCGCACCTTCTTCATTTTTACTGCTTCCTTGCGGAGCATTGGAAACGACTTCAATTGAATAATAGAATCCTCCTAATGTCGTGCCAAATGCAGCCGACGCCACAACAAGAGCCGCCGCGATATTGAAAACACTCCTACGCTCAACGCGCTTCAGCGCATCTGCGGGTTGCTCCATGCTCCCATCTGGAAGTTTTCTGTATCCACCTGATCTATATACCATTTTTGTTGCCTCTATTATTCTTAAAATCTGCAATACATTTCCACAAACATTATGAAAATGCAAGCTTTTTTGTCGATTTGAACCAAAAATTGCCACCAATTCCATAAAAGAAAATGTTTTTCTTATAAACATCTCAATTTCAATATAAAGTCTCTGAACATGTCGGTCTGTTTTGACAAACAGGCTTTGCTCCCTTGGTAAAAAAGATAAATTAATGGCAGAGGTTCAAAAAATGAAAAAAAGCGCTTTTTTTATGGGCTGTGTTGCCATCGTAATCGGATGCAGCGCAATTGCCGCACCCAATCCCTCCCAATTACCACTACAAATTGTTCAGGAATTATACAAACCATATCTTGATGATCCCCATGCAGAAAAATCCGATAGTCCAAATGCTCTGAGCTTGATCGAACCCCATGCCAGCACCTCTCTCAAAACCGATATTGAGAAAGAACAAAACTGTCAAAAGCAAGAGGCAGGTATTTGTGGTCTTGATTTTGACATTATTGTGAATGCCCAAGACTGGAATATTTCAAATTTCAAGCTCAAAGAAGTTTTTCTCAAACCTGATGATTCTCGCCTTACCAAGCCAGCCATTGATGCAACCTTTATAAATGGAGGGAAAAATCTTGTCCGCTATGTTTTTGTGCAAGAGAATGGGACATGGAAAATAAGTGATATAGAAACCACCCGTTTTAATAAAGGTGGAAAAATCGAAAGTTATAGTGTACTGACCAGTTTGTTAAATAAACAATCTGATAGCCCCAAATAAAACGCAGTCAGTCATGCGCTTTCATCCTTAAAGGAAATTTCTATGGATATGATCACCCTTCTCAAAACCTTCGGTTATGCGGGCGTATGGACGGCCTTGTTTATCGAAGGAGCATTTATTTTCGGAATTTTCCTGCCGGGCGATACCCTTTTATTCCCAATCGGGATTCTGGCGGGTCAGGATGTTTTCAATTTATGGATCATGTTGCCGGGGTGTTTTATCTCGGCCTTTCTGGGTAATCTGGCAGGATACGAAATAGGTAAACGCTGGGGTCCGAAAATTCTCGAGAAATACGAAGGCAAAATCATCAAAAAAGCCCACCTCGAAAAATGTCATGAATTTTTTGAAAAATACGGCACCTTCACTGTGGTCATTTCCCGCTTTATCCACTTCGCCCGTACCCTCGTTCCGTTTATGGCGGGTATGACGGGGATGCCTTATAAACCTTTCGTGATTTATTCCGCTGTCGGCGCTCTTCTCTGGGCAACGGGCGTTCCCCTCCTCGGCTATTTCCTCGGGTCAATCATTCCTGCGGGTAGCATCGATAAATATCTGTTGCCGATTATCGGTGTCGTCATATTATTGGTCGCCGCGAAACCACTCTATAAAAAATTTATCGCGAAAAAGCCACTTTAACACCCACTATTGTTGTCCCCGCGCAGGCGGGGATGACGATAAAAGAGAAACTTTGTGGTAAAAGGGTGGGCTTACACAGCCCCATTCTTCTTCAAAAACTTTTTAAACGCCGCCAGTGTCTTATCACTAATATGATGCTCCACTCCCTCGGCATCTAACTGCGCCGTGCGGTCATCGACGCCCAGCGCGCGGAGGAAACTATAAACAATATCATGGCGTTCTTTACAAATTTTGGCGAGTTTTTCGCCCTCGGTGGTCAGGAATAAAGACCGATACGGGCGGTTGGTTACATACCCCTCTTTATTCAAGCGCAGAATAATTTTATTGACCGTGGCGTGGGATACGCCGAAGCCTTCGGCTAAATCCACCACACGCGCCTCACCTTTTTCGGCGATCAGATCGGCGATGAGTTCCACATAATCCTCTGCCGTCTCCATCTGATGCGCCTTGCGCACATAATCAAAGGCATCGGATCGGATAACAGGCGAGTCAGAGGCGGCGTTTTCTTTTTTCATTCTTTATTTTCAACTTTTTTAAGCCCCTTGTCAAATTTGTTGCCATGGCTACATTTATAATGCTACACTAAACTTATCATGACACCGACCGCATTGCATACTTACCAAAATTCCAAAAGCCTTCCCGAATCCCACGGGACGGTGCGGGTAAGTTCCAGCAAAAACTTCTTCCGCAAATTATTCTCCTTTATGGGGCCGGGCTATCTGGTGGCTGTGGGCTATATGGACCCGGGCAACTGGGCGACGGCCCTAACGGGCGGGGCGCAATTCGGATATACCCTCCTCTCGATTTGTCTGATCTCCAATATCATGGCGATGCTCTTGCAATCCCAATGCGCGCGCTTGGGTGTGGCGACGGGGCGCGATTTGGCACAGATGTGCCGCGATTCATATTCCAAACCTGTTGCCTTTATCCTCTGGGTACTCGCCGAACTCGCCATTTGTGCAACCGATATTGCCGAGGTGATCGGCACAGCCATCGGCCTCTTCCTGCTCTTTCATATTCCGTTGGAATGGGGTGTGTTGATTACAGGGCTTGATGTCTTTCTGGTGCTGGCGTTGCAACGCATTGGGTTCAGATGGATCGAAGCTTTTATTATCAGCTTATTAATGGTGATCTTCGGATGCTTCGCCGTTCAAATGTTTTTGGCGCAACCGGATATCGGCGAAGTTGCCAAAGGCTTTATCCCGACTACAGAAATTATCACTAATCCCGCCATGCTCTATATCGCATTGGGGATCATCGGCGCGACGGTTATGCCGCATAACCTCTACCTCCATTCCTCCATCGTCCAAACCCGCGCAATTGAAAGCACATCTCTTGCCAAAAAATCGGCCATCCGTTTTGCGACAATCGATTCAACTCTGGCCTTGGGCATCGCCCTTATCATCAACACATCGATTCTGATCTTGTCCGCTTCGACCTTTCATATGTCGGGATTAACCGACATTGCCGATTTAACCGAAGCCCATAAAATGATTACCCCTCTTTTGGGAACATCAATCGCAGCGACCTTGTTTGCTGTTGCGCTTCTCTGTTGCGGTCTAAGTTCGACCGTGACCGCAACCTTGGCGGGTCAAATTATTATGGAAGGTTTTATCAATATTCGCATTGCACCATGGGCGCGCCGGATGATCACCCGAGGCCTAGCCTTAATTCCCGCAATGTTTGTGACTGTTCTGTATGGTCAGGAAGGCGTCGGGAAACTTTTGATTATGTCTCAAGTCGTTCTCAGCCTGCAACTCCCCTTTGCCGTTGTTCCCTTGGTGATGTTCACCGCCAATAAACGCAAAATGGGTGAATTTGTGGCCCCTATCTGGCTAACCATCATCACGTCGATCATTGCTTTTATTCTCATCGCACTGAATATAAAAATGATATGGGATGTAATTTCCGTATAGCAAGAAAAATTCTACTTATTTTGCCCATCACTCTATGGCATTATAGGGAAGTGATTCTATGAATCATATCAATCATTCTAACTCACCAATTGGATTCCCATGAAGTTTGCCGGTATCGCTCTCGTTCTCGTTTTCACCTTCGGCGGTTTGCTCATCGCTATGCATTTTAATTTCGAGCATTTCGTCAACATCGTGATGGTGATTCTTCACGCCCTCCCTGGCGAGTTCACGATTATTGGCGGATGCGCACTTGCGGCTTTTCTAATTGCCAACCCGCCCCATGTGATCAAAGACACGGGGAAAGCCTTCAAATGTTTAAGCAAACCTGCTGCCTATTCCAAAAAAGATTATATGGATTTGTTAGGCATGATGTTCTCGGTTTTCAAACTGGTGCGGACAAAAGGCTGGCTGGCGATCGAAGCCCATATTGAAAACCCGCATGAAAGTGCGATGTTCAATAGCTTCCCATCCTTTGCCCATAACCACCATGCGACCGTATTCCTCTGCGACTATTTGCGGATTATTTCTCTGGGCAACGATAACCCGATGACCATTGAATCGCTGATGGACGAAGAGATCAACACCATCGAAGCTCACTACGGACATCCGGGTCACGCCATGCAAACGGTTGCGGACGGTGTCCCTGCGCTTGGTATTGTTGCGGCGGTTCTGGGTGTTATTAAAACGATGGCCTCTATTTCCGAACCGCCTGCGGTTCTGGGTGGTATGATCGGTGGTGCGCTGGTCGGAACATTCCTCGGGGTGTTCTTGGCTTACGGCCTCATCGGCCCGATTGCGGGTGCGATGTCATCCCGTGCAGAAACCGAAGTCATGTATTACCGCTGCCTGAAAGTCGGCGTCCTCGCCTTCCTCCAAGGTGCGGCCCCACAAGTCGCAGTTGAATTTGCGCGTAAATTCCTTCCCCATGACGTTCAGCCAACCTTCCAAGAACTGGAAGAAAGCCTGAACTCCATACCTGCTCCAGCATAATAGGGATAGATCATGGCCAAAGGCGGAGACGAAAAAGCCCCCATTATCGTTATCAAGAAAGTCATCAAAGGTGGCGGTGGTCACCATGGTGGTGCTTGGAAAGTGGCCTATGCCGACTTCGTAACCGCGATGATGGCGTTCTTCCTGTTGATGTGGTTGCTGAATGCAACAACCGAAGAACAACGCAAAGGGATTTCCGAATATTTCGACCCCACCCCAATGGAAGTTTCCAGTAACACCAGTGGCGCGGGCGGTGTCATGGGTGGCCTGACCGTCTCCGATGTCGGCTCACGCGCAGCCGATGTTCAGCCGATTGTTAATAATGACCAACAGCCAAGCCCCGATGCGGATAAACCCTCAAACAAAACCGATGTGAATGTTGAACAGGCCGCCGAAGCCCAATTAAGAGCCGAACTTGAAAAACGCGAAGATGCCAAATTCGAACAGGTCAAAGAACAAATCGAAGAAGCCATCCAAAATTCCGATTTAAAAGGCCTGACCAAAAACCTGATTATCGACATGACACCCGAAGGCCTGCGGATTCAAATCGTTGACCGTGACGGCGAATCCATGTTCCCGACAGGCAGCGCAGTCCCTTACGAGAAAACCGTCAATCTGCTAAGCTCTGTCGCTAGCATCATCAAACAAATGCCCAACCAGATTTCCATTCGAGGACACACGGATGCTGCCCCCTATTCAATGGGTGCAAACTATACCAACTGGGAACTCTCGGCCGACCGCGCCAACGCCAGCCGTCGTGTATTGCTGAAAAGTGGTATCGAGCCCAAAAAATTATCAAACGTGGTGGGTAAAGCCGATACCGAACATTTAAAACCTGCCACCCCTCTTGATCCACAAAACCGCCGGATTAGCATCATACTACTCCGCGACTCCCTGACCAAACCCGTCCTCGGCAAAAAACAAGCTGGCGCAGGCGGCACAGGCTCCGTCCCCGTAGACCCCGGCTACAAAAAAACCATGGGTAACGTCCAGTTCCCTTAATAGGCAGCCCATTACTTTATTGTCATCCCCGCACAGGCGGGGATCCGGTACCACAACCCCACCACCATCTGTGGTTAGATTTTTTTCACCACAAAGATCACAGAGAAAAGCACAGAGTAAAAAAACTCTGCACCCTCTGTGCCTTCCTCTGTGACCTCTGTGTTAAAAAACGACCTTTCCGGATGGCTTCGCTCCGCTCACAATAACGGCAAAAGAAGAACTTTGTGATTCTTCGTGTCCTTTGTGGCTTTGTGGTGAAAGGCCTTGAAAACCCTTGACATATTAGGATTTATATCCTACAATACCCCCATGGAAACTGTACCAAAACCCAAACGTGGGCAACGATCTTGGACAGATGCACAACGCGCCGAACAGGGGCGCAGAACTCGTGAACGCCAAATCTGGCTCAAATCCACCGGCCCCAAAACTCACAAGGGTAAACGAACTTCCTCCCGCAACTCCTATAAACACGGGCGTTTCACCTATGAAATGAAAATGTTGCGCTGGTATGTCCGTTTGGCCGTCATGCGTAATAAGCAAATCAAAACCCGTTTAGCCTACGAAAATCACAAACGCGAAAACGAACTT
>Ga0155195_148_pt1 | contig 46899 bp, 44 predicted proteins | sample RifCSPhighO2_02_FD_106163 | JGI IMG/M metagenome (GOLD analysis project Ga0155195, IMG submission 106163) | Alphaproteobacteria bacterium RIFCSPHIGHO2_02_FULL_46_13
AGCCCGTTCAACGTCCAAAACCAGAGGCATCAATGTTTCCGCCACATAACGCCCACCAAAGATTCCGAAATGCCCGTTATCATCGGGCTGATGTTTTAAACTGTTTTCCATGCGTTTGTTTTCGCATAAAATACCCAATAAATAAAGCATTTCGCGCTACCCCTTGAGACTAAAGTCAACGCGTGCTAGATAAACATATCAATTTATTGAAATGGAAACCGCTATGAAAACCAAATTATCTCTTATCCTGATGTCTGCTCTTTTGACCCTGTCCGCCTGTTCAGGCATTGAATCAGAGGCAAAATACCCAACCGGTGCTGACCGCGCATCCACAGGCGGCGACATCTATAAAGAAGCGCCGAGCATTTTTGGTAAAGGTGGCCTTAGCATTCTGGGTGGCAAAGATAAAAAATCTGATGGGTCTGGGGTTGTGGTCAATACCTACCTCTGGCGCGCAGCCTTAGATACCGTGTCCTTCATGCCATTGGCATCTGCTGACCCGTTCGGCGGCACCATCATTACAGACTGGTATTCCGCACCCGAAACACCGAATGAACGCACCAAATTAAATGTCTTTATTCTGGGCAGCGACCTCTCTGTTTCTTCCCTCTCGGTTAAAGTCTTCCGTCAGGTGAAATCAGGCGCAGGTTGGAAAGACACCACCGTTGCCAAAGACACAGCAACCAAACTCGAAGACGCAATCTTCACCCGCGCCCGCGAAATGAAAATCGCCCAAAATAAATAGGGTTTGAACTCTTTAGAAATAGAAAAAGCCAATCATCTGATTGGCTTTTTTGTTATTTGACCTTCGATGCTTACGGAGCAACAGGCTGAGATGTAGGGCTTCTAGGATTCATACTTGGCTTACTATTGATTTTTTTATATGTGCTTTCACAATGGGTGCCAAAAAATCTGTTGATTTCACAGACACTTGTTTCCAAATATGTATTCGTGTTTTGAGTCATGCGTAGGGAAGGGGATACTTTCGAGGAATTAGAGCCAATATCTAATGACAATGTCCCATCAAATGTCGAGATGGTTTTTGTTTCCGAGCCTTCAGAAGGAGAATATTCTATTTCTTCTCTTGTGAAGAACGTAGAAGTGGTAACAGTATCTGTAAAGAGACCTTTTTTAATAATAGGAGGTGTCCTTTGGATAATCTGTGGTGCGGCACTCCGTGCAAAACCACCAGAGACATAATTATTGTTGTTTGCACCACCTTGTCCCAGAGCTGATGTATTCACTGTGTTAGTAGAAACATCCTTGGTAGCTGGATTGGATAGGCCATTATTCTGTTCTGTTGCATAAGCCATTGAACCAGCCCCTAAAGCTGCCGCCAAAAGTATTTTTGAAATTTTTGATTGTGCTGTCATTATAAACCCCTCAAGTGGTTCTGTTAAAATCTTAAGAGAGATTATGCCTAAATAAATATTATGTCAATAAATTTATTTTACGGCACGGCTGGTGCACTTGCCGCTACGGCAGCTGCTGGTGCTGGGGAGACTGGTTTCTTCTCTAGTTCCGGCTTAGGTGTCGCGGCAAGGCTATTGATTGTTGCTTGCGGAATAGCCACCCCCTCTGTTAAGGCTGCGTAATTGGCAACGTCGGCGGGAAGCAGTCCAGCCTTATAAGAGTTTTGGGCATACTCTTTAATCGCGCCATCTGCCGCAATTGTCCCAGTTTTGATTTTTTCTTCGCGGAGCGCATTGGCAGCAGATTCTAGGAATGTTTGCTGAGTGTCTATAGTTGCATTCCGCAGGCGGCGATCCGGATCAATTTTCTCGCCTGCCGTCATCACTCTATTCTCGATGGTTGCCGCCCGTTCATTGAGGGTTGTCGGCGTTTCGGTATTGGGAATTTGACGCAATGTCTCCTGTAAATCAAAGCGCTTTTTATTTTGGATGGCCAACATATATTCGTTGCCCAATAATCTTTGCAGGCCTTCTTTTGATCGTCTGTGGAATTCAGTCGAGTTGCCTTCAAAATCCTGAGGCACTTTAAAGGATGATACTTTCGCATCAACTGCCTTCAGTATCTGGGCATTATCCATGAAAGTATTGGCAGATTTTTCAAACTCACTTTGTAATTTACCCAACATAACCCCCTGTGATTAAGGGTATTATGCCAAGTAAATATAAAGTTTATGTTAACTGCCAGTCACAACCGCATAAAGTGCAACCGCCGCCGCATTCGACACGTTCAGGCTGCTAAATGACCCTGCTGTTGGTAATTTGACGAGGACATCGCATTTTTCACGCACCAATGGACGGAGGCCTGGGCCTTCGGCGCCCAGAACCAGCAAGGTTTTGTCAAATTTGTCTGCCTGATCGATTGTTTTCTCGCCGCGCTCATCCAGTGCCATGGCGAAATAACCTTGTTCCTGTAACGCTTCAATCGCGCGGGCGAGGTTGGTTTCGTACACTACCGCCAAGGACTCAACCGCACCGCAGGCTGTTTTAGCCACAATACCGTTCAGTTCAGGGGCATATTTGCTTTGAACAATAATCGCATCCGCACCAAAGGCACAGGCGGAACGCATCACTGCGCCCAGATTATGGGGGTCGGTGACCTGATCCAACAGAACGATCACCGATTTCTTTTTGTGAATGGTAATATTCATGATGTCGGGGAGGAACACGTCAGAGAGTTGTGCCGCATCAATCCCGATCCCTTGGTGGACTGTCCCTTTCGGCAAAGCGCGGTCAAAGGCCTGTTTCTCGAGAAGAATTGGGTTAGGGCGTTTAATGCCCAATTTCTTGGCCTTCGCGACCCAGTCATAGGCCATGTTTTCGGTGGCGTCCGTACAATAAATCGCCTGCATCTGGCGGGTCGGGTTCATCACCGCGGCTTCACAGGCATGAGTCCCGAACAGGGTCATGCGGTTTTTGGCAACACCTGTGTTTTCGCGCTTCTCAGGGCGTGGATCGCCATACATCTCGCGTTGTTCGGCCAAGATGCGTCCGGCACGGGTTCCTGGCTTGATGCCACGCTTGGGTGGTGGGGCATCCTTCTTGTCATACTTTTTAGCAGGACGTTCAGAAATTTTTCCGTCTCTGGTTCTATAAGGCCCGACTTTTTCGGAATTTTTAGAATTTTTTGGTTTTTTATTCATTTTGACTTGACTTATAGTCCCTTTTTTGGCTTCTTCTCCATCTCAATATCCCGTGTAACCGACGGGTGCAAGAAAATAGTATCAAATCCCCGTGGAAGGGTGGCCGAGTGGTTAATGGCAGCAGACTGTAAATCTGCCCGCGTGAGCGTACACAGGTTCAAATCCTGTCCCTTCCACCATTTTTCTCCTTACAGATATTTCCCTCTCAAAAATAAATAAAACATCCCAAAACCCCACTCAAAAACGAGTGCGCGACATTCCTGTCAAAGAAAATGCGACATTGGTGTCACCCTAAACAAATATATGTTTAAATATCTTACTCAACATGTTATAAATTAGATACGATGCAAAATGTAACAGAAGAAAACCGAGCAAGAGACAAGTGGAGGAAGGCCTCAATGGCGGGATGGCAACCCCTTCCTGACGTGCTGCTCAAAAATCAATATAAGTTGGAACTAACACCAACGGAAATAATGGTGCTCATCAATGTCTTGTCATTCTGGTGGTATGCAGACCAACTACCGTACCCAACTGTGTCAACTATTGCGAAAAGAATGAATGTCACAACAAGAACAATTCAAAGAAGCTTAAGCCGGTTAATACAAAAAAAATTACTTGAACGGAAGACGGTAGAAACCAACAAAGGGAATAAGCAGGAAGTCTACGACCCCGAAGGCTTGGTAAAACAATTAGAAGCGTTTGCTGTAACAGATAAAGATTTCCTTCACCGACAAGAGAGAAAATTTAAGCAAACGTTAGAGGAGGAAACAAATGCCAAGAGAATCTTCTGATGAGCCTTGCAAACTTGAAATTAAGCTAGGGTTATTTAAGGTGAATGCCGATGGTCGCGCTCCTGTTTGGATGGCCACAGGCCTTGCTGTCTTATTTCTTTTATTAATAGGTTTACAGATTGATGACTTAGGCAATTTTTTGTTTTCGCAAGTAATGCACCTAAAATTATCCCTAATCCCCGTAAAGTAAATTACATCCACCATTTACCCTTGCTTTATAGCCCTATATACTCCCCCAATAATATAATCGATACTTGAGGAAATTTATGAGCATAGGTCTTTTTGCACTTTTGGACGACGTTGCCGCCCTGATTAAGGTGACTGCCGCCAGTCTGGACGACATCCCCGCCCAAGTTGCTAAAACCAGTACCAAGGTATCAGGGGTTGTTATTGATGATGCGGCGGTGACCCCGAAATATGTGGTTGGTCTTGACCCATCACGCGAACTGAGCATCATTTATAATATCGCCAAGAAATCGATGATCAATAAATTATTGTTTCTGGGGCCCGGTACTATTTTATTCGGTTATTTTGCACCATGGGCGATTACCCCCATTCTGATGTTCGGGGGGGCTTATTTATGTTTCGAGGGGTATGAGAAAGTCCATTCGATCTTTGCACATCATGATGACGATGAAGACCCGACAAACGATCAACCCCTTATCCAGATGACACCTGAAGAACTTGAGAAAGAACGCATTGACGGGGCGGTGACCACCGACCTTATTCTCTCTGCCGAAATTATGGCGATTACATATGGGACTGTGGTCGATAAAGATATCGTATCCCAGATTATAGTCATGTTGTCTGTGGCGATTGGCATTACCGTTGCCGTTTACGGCTTTGTCGGACTGATCGTGAAGGCCGATGATTTTGGGCTGCACATGGCCAAAGATAAATATCATCCGGCAATCAGAAAAACAGGCCGTAGTATTATTTTATTTATGCCACATTTCCTGATGATCCTTGGTTATGTGGGGACGGCGGCAATGTTATGGGTTGGCGCGGAAATTATTGCGCATGGTATTCCGTTCCTCCATCACGGATTAGAGGCTATTCATCATACATTCATCGATATGCCTGTCATCGCATGGTTTGCAAAAGTGTTTGCCTGTGTGATCGGGGGATTGATTGTTGGTTTAGCTGTTGCACTGATGATTGAACCATTACACAAACTGTATCTGAAATTCAAACCGAAGGCATCGGCTTGAATTGATAAGTTGCCTCATCCAACAGCCAGTTTTTAACACCGTCATGGGTCAGCCAGTCTTTGGCGGTTTGATCGTCCTTTAGATACGCATCCCAGAAGGCCAGTGAAAGGATCTTGATAATCTGTTCATGGACATCGCGTTTCGGGTTGGCGTCGAGTTTCCCGCGGGAGCCGTTATAAACCATGTGATCGCCCTTATCCAACACCAGCAAATGTTGGTCGGGACCGCCTGAATAATCGAAAACTTCCAAACGGACTTCGTAACCGCTTCCTTCGATCGGGGAATCGTCGTCCGTTCCCGTCATCATTAATAAGGGGATTTGAATGCCGCCGTAAAAATCTGCGGGCGGGTGTCCTTTTTTGTCTTTCACGGGAACAGGGCTATAGACAATTCCCGCTTTAAATCTTTCCTCGAACAAAGAATATTGGCGCGCGCCACGTCCGCGACGTTGCCCTGCCATCACTTGGGTTGTCAGTGCGCCGAAAGAATGCCCCGACATACCGATACGGGTCATGTCCATGAACGGGGCGATGTCGAGAGTGCCCAGTTGCGACAAGGCAAACGGTACATCCTTTAATCGTTCGAGTGTCGCACTGCGCGGAATATGGGTCGCGCGAATAACATCCCATGGATGCCCGTCTTTTCCTTCCCACAAACTGGAATCCGTTCCGATATGCTGGATATGCACAACGACATAGCCGTGGGACGCAATATAGCGTGATATAAACCCGGCGCCATCGCGTGAGCCGCCAAGGCCATGTGACCAAATAATGACAGGAAATTTTTGTGCGCCTTGATCAATAGGGCAATAAGTTTTATAGGCGACTTTGCGCCCATCACGTTTTGCATCAACCCATTCGCCACGCGCAATGGCAATTTGCATCGGTTCAATTTCAGCAGATATGTCTTGTGACCAGAGTATATTATTCAACATACCCGCACCCTAAACATTTTTAGGCGGGTAATAAAGCTAAAACAGGTGCGGCTTGCATCCCTCTTTTTACCTGAGGCAAAGATTTCTCTAACTCCCCAATCCAGCCCAGAAATTTTTGAGCGTCTTGTTGTGTCTCGGCGCGGTCGATGACAGATTGCTGATGACCTTTTAACCACTGCACCATTTCTTTTTTATCGGATTCTGTTGAGAGAGGAATCCATTGCAGGGTGGCTAGTTTATAATCCACACTCACCCCCGATGGCATCATCAACTCCAACTCGCTTAATCTCTCGGACAAGCTCGCATATTGCGTACCATCTGCCTTACAACCAACCTCACCAAATACCATTGTTATTTTTTCAGCCATTATCTACACACCTTGTTTTTGTATTAGTATGATAACACAATAACGACAAAAATAGCCCTTGTCAATCTACTTATGAATAATATAAGCGGAATATATGATTTTAGTAAGGCAAGAATCTTTCTTCCCCATAAATATTTTATGATTATTTCTCAATGAGTTAGGGAGTAATAAGATAAAAAATAAACTAAAACTTAAAAAAATTTGAATTTTTGGTTGACATAGTTCCAAGTTAAGGTTATAAAAAACTCAATCCTAGAGAAATTCGGGCAAGCGTAGGTGATAGACAAGGCTAAATAAAGGCCTTCTGCGCAAAGTGTGTGTGTACTAAAAACTAGATTTAAAAAACAAAATTTTACGAGCTTTCTCCCCCCCAGAAGAAAGGCAGGTCTTTGAGATACCTCAAGACCTGTTTTCTTTTTTGGGGGCTTTTATGAAGCGTTTAAATTATTCGTCGTCTTCGTCATCTCTGAACTTGTCACCATGTCCGCGGACTTCGTCTTCGACATCGTGGGCGATGGCGATCATCAGGGCGTAAACTTCGCATACGATGTCTTCGAAATCTTCACCGGCGCGGTCGCCCACGCGGTTAATCACCTCTTTAACGCGCGATTCAACAACGGTTGGGATATTATTTTCTTCTTTAAACGCGCCTACTTCACGGATGATTTTATAACGCTCAACCAGCAAATCAACGATTTGATCGTCAAGGGCATTGATCCGGTCACGGAAGGGTTTCATCAAATCCGATGCTTTATTCATGTTTTATCTTTCTCTTTCGATATAAAAACGCTAAATATCTTCTATGAGCGAAAAACCAAAAAGTCCAGCGAAACCCGCACCTGTAACGCCTGAAACCCCCGTTTCTTCTCCTGCAACGCCGCAACCGGAATATGGTGGGCGTAAGGGGCCAGAGGCCACGCGCTATGGCGATTGGGAAATGAACGGGAAATGTGTTGATTTTTAAAGGGGTCCGTCCATGAGAATCCGCCGCCTTCCCGATAATCTGGTTAACCAGATCGCCGCTGGTGAAGTCATTGAACGCCCTGCTGCAGCTATTAAGGAATTGGTTGAAAACGCAATTGATGCCGACAGCACATGGATCGAAGTAGAACTGATCGAGGGCGGCAAAGACCTGATGATTGTCCGTGACAACGGATACGGCATGGGCGCAGAAGATTTGATGGCGGCACTTGACCGTCATGCGACCTCGAAACTCCCCACATCTGACCTGACCAATATTTGTTTTTTGGGGTTTAGGGGTGAAGCTTTACCGTCTATTGCCTCTGTCTCCAAAATGAAAGTATCAACCCGCGAACGCGGCGGCGATGCCCATGAGATTGAAATTATCGACGGACAAAAACAACCGATCAAGCCGTCCGCCCAGAATGAAGGCACAACCATTGAGGTGCGCGATCTTTTCTCGCTCACCCCCGCACGATTAAAATTTTTAAAAACGTCGGCGACAGAGTATGGCGCGGTCAAAGATATGCTGCAACGGCTTGCCATGGCCTATCCTCACATCTCCTTCCGTCTGACCCATAACGGGGCGACATCTTTTCATTATCCTGTGTTGGACAATGCCCTTGAAAGCCTTGGGCAGCAACGTTTGCGCCATATTATGGGCGATGATTTTGTCAGCAATGCCATTCCGGTTGACGCCGAACGCCAAGGCATTCGCCTGACGGGATGGATTGGCAAGCCGACCCATAATGCGGGGACTGCGCAAAAACAATTCCTGTTTGTGAATGGACGTGCGGTGCGCGATAAACTCCTCCTCGGCGCCATCCGTGCAGGATATATGGATGTGATGGCCAAAGACCGTTACCCTGTTGTCTCGCTCTTCCTCACCGTGCCGCCCGAAGAAGTGGATGTGAACGTCCACCCCGCGAAAGCCGAAGTCCGTTTCCGCGATTCATCAATTGTGCGTGGCCTTATCGTCTCAACCATTCGTTATGCTCTCAACGGACAAAATATTGCGCCCGTGACCTCCCTCACCGATGAACTGGTCAATCGTCTGGAGCAGCAACGCAGCAATCAGGCGAGCCAGCCCTATAACCCTCGCTCGATGCTCACCAGCTATTCCGCACCCAGCGGGTCTTCCTATGGGCATTTGGCGGAACGTGTCACCAATGCCTTCCAACCACAGATGGATTTTATGCCCTCTGCACGTTTTGAAGCGCCGATGCCGGTGACCGAAGATGTGGCTGATGAAAATTATCCCTTAGGCTCCGCTCGCGCCCAGATACATGAAAATTATATCATCACCCAAACCGCAGGCGGCATTGTGATTGTCGATCAACATGCGGCGCATGAACGCCTGACCTATGAACGGTTTAAAGCGCAAATGGCCGAAACAGGAATCCCTGTTCAAGGTCTTCTGACCCCTGAAATTATTGCGATGGATGATGTTGATTGTGCGCGCCTTCTCGAATCCCGCGACCTTTTCGCAAAATCGGGGTTAGAGATCGAAGCCTTTGGCGCGGGTGCGATTGCCGTCCGTTCCATCCCCGCCCTGTTATCCGGTCGCATCAATCTCAAAAATTTGCTGCAGGATTTAGCCGATGATTTGCGTGAGCATGAAAAGGCCACAGCCCTTGAAGAAAAAATCAACCATGTCCTCTCGACCATGGCTTGTCATGGCTCTGTCCGCTCGGGGCGACGCCTGACTGTTCCTGAAATGAACGCGCTTCTCCGCGACATGGAAAGCACGCCTTTATCAGGGCAATGCAATCACGGACGCCCAACTTTTGTTGCACTCTCCCTCGACGATATTGAAAAATTATTCGGACGGAAATAGAAGGAAACTAAAATGAAAATGACCAGTCAAGATCAACTCAAATATTGCTATTACGCCTTTGCACTCTGCGCCGTCACCACATCCATTCCCCAGATGGCGGTGCAGTCTTTCGCCATGGTCTTTTCGATTATGATCATCATCGCTTTCTATGTCTTGCGCCGCAAATGGGACAAAGAAACATTCGAATATAAAGAGGCCAGCCGGATCATTAAATTATTCTGGGTCTGGTCAGCCATTTATGTTGCGGGCATGTTTATCGCAGGACTCCTCATCTCGTCCTTTGGCGACATGACCAAAATAAATGAATGGACGGAATCCGTGGTGCAAGGGACAGCCATGCCCGATGAAGAAAGCCTGAAACAAGTCACACAGGACTATATGGATACGAATTTCAAACTGATCATTTCAATGACCATTTTATGCATTCTGCCCGCCCAGATTTATGCGGCTCTCCGCATCAAACAGGGGCTTTCCCGCATCCAAACCCCTCCGGAAACCCCACCCGAGGCGATTATAGGCTAAAATTTTGTATTTTTTGCTGGTCAAAACGCATAAGATAGTCTAGTAAACTAACAATCACGGACCTAGGGGTATAGCTCAGTTGGTAGAGCATCGGTCTCCAAAACCGAGGGTCGATGGTTCGAGTCCTTCTGCCCCTGCCAGTTCCGGAGATTTCTCTTTGATGCCTTATTGTGGCGTTGCCATCTTTTTGAATTTATCCTGAATAATTCCGAAGGCCAGCCAGAGGCATGGAACGGCGATCATGACATAGAGCAAGATTTGACCCATGGTTGAGTTGGGTTCGATAATTTCTGTGGCGGTGTGGAATGCAAAATTATCGATGAACGGTAATGCATCGGCCTCGGATAATTCGTGCAAGCCATAAAGTGCGATATGGATCGCAAACGCAATCAGGAACACGCCTGTTGTTTGCAAAAATAATTTCAGATTGATCAAATGCGCATAACGCACCCACAAGAACCCGATCAAGCCTGTCGCGCAAAGCCCAATAGAAGTTCCGCCGAGAATGCTGGAGAGGGTCGAGTCTTGTGCAAGGCTACTTAACATCAAAGCGGTTTCAACCCCTTCACGGGCAACCATCAGGAAGGTGAACAAGAATAGTCCAATCAATGCCGGGACAGTTGCTTTGGCAATATGGGTGTCAATTTTGGATGTCACGGATGAGCGAATGGTTTTTGCGGTTCTCATCACATGGATGGTTAAACTGGCAACCAAAGCGCCCGATATCAAGGCCAATATGCCTTCGCTGAACGGACTTTCGGCCAGTTCATCTGTGACAACGCCAATAGCGGCAGAAAACACAAGAGCTGCTATCGCTCCGCCATAAACCGCAGGGGTGAGGGCTGTTTTTCCGGTTTGGCGGAGATAGGCCACAATCAGGGCAATAATCAGAAAAGATTCAAGACCTTCGCGAAAGACAATCAAAGCCGATTCAAACATGGCACACCCTTAAAAAACCTAATTAATAATGACTCTCAAATTAGAGAGCAGAGAAAATTTTGTAAAGACAATTGTAGGACGGTCAAGAAGACCTGTCTCCATTCAGGGCAGATCGATACACAATAATCGTTTATAAACTATATGCGTCAAGCCTTTGCGCTTGATTTTCCCCCTCCCCCTTGTAGTCTGGTTTACTGGAAAAGACTGTAACCATGATGAAGCCGACCAGAGTTCTGCCTTTATGCTGCGCCATATTATATATGTTTGGTGCTGCGTCGGCTTATGCGACAAGTGTTCCGTCATCGGCTGACCCAGCGCGTCAATTGCCCGAAACCCAACCCAAATTACCCGATTTCAAGAAAACCGAGCCGGATAACCGCCCGCAGCAAACGAGCATTGCCAATGCTCCCGAGGGTTCAGAGACCGCTTTTTTTGTTTTAAAATCCATTCATATCAAAGGCATGACGGCTTATAAGACGTCCGATATAGAAGCGCTCTATGCCGCCGATCTGGAGCAAAAAATATCGGTTAAACGTCTCTTTGATATTATGAACGCGATCCAGAAAAAATATCTGGAGGGTGGCTATGGCCTCTCCCGCGTTGTCATGCCCGATCAGGATGTGATTGCGGGTGATGTTACATTCGAGGTGATTGAAGGGTATGCGGCGGAAGTCTCACTCGACGGCGACTTTCCAAAGAGTGCGGTTTTGGATGATGCACAAAAACAAATTGCGGATATGCGCCCGCTGAATACCAAAAAACTGGAAAAATTGCTGCTGACCCTCAATGACCTGTCAGGGTTGAATGTCAGTGCGGTTTTAACGCCTTTGAAAACGCAAGAGGCGGCGGGTGGTGTCCATCTGATTTTAAAACAAAACCCCGAAAAATCCTATGCAGCATTTTTAAGTATGAATAATCACGGGTCACGCTATAGCGGCCCGATACAGCTTGTTGCAAACGCCAAAAAATCAAGCGTTATCACGCCGTATGATGAAATCAGCACAACATTATCCGCAGCAATTCCGATGACGGAAATGCGCTATGCGGGGATCAAATATCAAAAACCTGTTTGGGGCGCACACGGCCTGAATCTGGAATTGGAAGCATCGGCCAGTCGTACCGTTCCGGGGGATAACCTCAAAGACTTGGATGTCAAAGGACAATCCCAATCCTTTAAATCCGGCCTTTCATATTCCCCTATTCGCGCGCGCAGCCAAACATTAGAACTTCATACCGGCTTTGAACTCCGCCAGTCCAAAACCGATTTTTTGGGATCGGAATTATATGATGATCGGTTGCGGATTTTTAGTTTTGGTGCAAATTATAACAATGCCGATTCATGGGATGGCCTGAATGCGTTTGAACTGACCTACAGCCAAGGGTTAAATATTCTTGGGGTGCGCGAAGCAGGTTCGCCGAATTTATCGAGAAGCGAAGGCCGCCCAGATTTTCACAAATTCTACATCTCTGCGGGTCGTTTGCAGGCCCTTCCCTATCAGTTTGAATTCCTGACCGCGCTTCAGGGGCAATATGCCTTTGACCCGCTTTTATCATCCGAAGAATTTGGCTTTGGCGGCGGGCAATTTGGTCGCGGCTATGATCCGTCAGAAATTGCGGGCGACAAGGGTGTCTCGGCGTCTTTCGAACTGCGTCGCAATCTATTTATCGGCAACCCGAATTTTGCGTATCAGGGGTACGGGTTTTTTGATATTGGTAAAATATGGAACATTGACCCGAGTGCGAGTGACAAAATATCTGCTGCATCCACTGGCGTAGGACTTCGCATAGGGACGTCTTATGGATGGTCGGGCGATATTAATCTAGCTGTGCCATTGACCAAAAAACCCGATAATGCCCCGAAATATACCAATGGGCAAAGCCCGCGTATCCTCTTTTCAGTTCAAAAAGCCTTTTAATATCAGGTCATTCCCGTTTTTTGCTGCGCCGCAAAATCTCTTTACCTAAAAATATCTGAATATAACAACGATATGAAAAGAATTGTTCTTCCTTCAAAAGATTATTCCAAAACAAATATTTAACGGAAATTATCCACAGAATGTGTTAAAATAATTGTGGATAGTTTTATAGATGCATTCGAATTTTAAAAAACGCTTATTCGGCAGGTTTTTGAATACAACCGCTTGTATTGTGGCTGTAACAGCGTTTGCGCACGATTCTTTTGCTGCACCCGAAGGATCACTCATTGTCGGGGGCGCGGCTTTGGTAACCCAAGCGGGGGCGGATACCGTTATCCAACAAAGTTCAAACCGTGCCATTATCCGCTGGAACAGCTTTGATGTTGCGCAACATGAGAAAGTCACTTTCCAGCAACCATCCGAAAATTCCGTTACCGTCAACCGCATTACCGACACCAAATCATCCCGCATCGACGGAAATATTTCTGCCAATGGCAAATTGGTAATGATCAACCCGAACGGCATTGTCTTCGGGGCAACTTCACGCGTTGATGTTGGGTCACTGGTCGCGACAACCAGTGATATAGATGACGATGTGGCCTTTATGGCGGGCGGCCCCGCCAATTTTACAAAGAGCGGCAACCCCAATGCCAAGATTATCAACGCGGGAACCATTACAGCGCGCGAGGCTGGCCTTGTGGGGCTTGTGGCACCGAATGTCGAAAATAGCGGTGTTATTCAGGCGAAATTAGGCAAGGTTCAACTGGCCTCTGGCGACATTCATACCATTGATTTGGCGGGTGATGGCCTTATCAAGATAGAAGTCTCTGACAAGGTTCTCTCGCAAAGCGTTAAAAACACTGGCACGCTTCAGGCCGATGGCGGGGAAATTTTAATGACCGCTGCCCAAGGTCGTGCTGCATTGGACGCCGTTATCTCGAACCATGGACGTATTCAAACGGGAACGATTTTCGCAACCAATGGTCAGGTAGCAAAAAAAGGTAAAGTCACCATCAAGGCCGCAACAACAACCGGCGCCCCCAAAACCAAAATTATCAATGGCGGGGAAATTGTTGCAGATGGCAGCACAGTTGAAATGATTGCCGATACGGTCAATCTTGAGAACACATCCACCATATCGGTTGCGTCTGATAACGGTGGCGGCGCAGTTTATATCGGCGGGGCACGACAAGGCGGAGCATCTCTCCCCACCGCACAAATTTTAAATGTTGATGCAGGATCAATCATTGATGCAAGTGCCTTAAAACAAGGCAATGGTGGCGAAGTCGTCCTATGGTCGAATTTGCAAACCAATTTCGGCGGCAAAATTATTTCAACAGGCGGATCAATCTCCGGCAATGGCGGCGAAGTCGAAGTCTCGAGCAAAGGCCGCCTGAATTACCAAGGCTTTACAGATTTAACCGCAGCCAATGGGCGTATGGGACATTTATTGCTCGACCCGACCGATATCCTGATTACCTCCGCCCCCGATCAGAATATGTCAGGGTCATCGCCCTTTACCCCGACAATTGATGACGGCCCATCTATATTAGATGTTGCGACTTTAACCTCCGCTCTGGGGTCGGCAAGTGTAACCGTCCAGACCCGCGCGACCGGAAGCCAGCTAGGGGACATTACCGTTGACGCACCCATTACTTGGGGATCAGGCAATAGCCTGACCCTTGATGCGCATCATGACATTATTATCAATCAGGCGATCACAGGGGATAACCTGACCCTGATTGCGGGGAATGATACGCAGATTGGAGCGGCTCTCGCAGGAACAGGCACATTGTCTATTATGCAGGGATCCGATTCCCAAACCATGGGAATTGGCAATGGTTCTGCGGGAACTTTACAAATCGACACGGCAGAATTAAGTCAGATCGCAAGTGGCTGGAATCAGGTCGTCCTCGGGCGCGCAACAAGCACCGCCCTGATGGAAGTCAAGGCCGCCACATGGAACAATAATGTTATCTTACAATCGGATACAGGAACAATCCATATTGATGGCACTCAAAATTTTGGCACACATAGTTTATCCATCACAACAAATGGCGATCCCTCCCTGACGGGTCAGATTTACGGGACTGGCACACTCTCTATCTCTTCCCTTGACCCCAGTGTCGGGATTGGTGTGGGAACAGGGCAAACAGGCGCAGTCCAACTAGATGACAATGACCTTTCCAATATTATGAATGGCTGGTCATCGCTTGTTTTTGGGAATTCTGCGATGACATCTGATTTGAATGTGGGTGCTTATAGTTGGATGAATAACCTGACCCTTCAGACAGGCACAGGAACTCTCTCAATTAACGGCACGCAAAATCTGGGAACGAAGAACCTTTTGATCACAACCGATTCAAACCCCGTGATTGCGGCAGATTTAATCGGAACAGGAAGCCTAACCCTCCAGCCTCTAAGTGCTGGTACAACGATGGGCATAGGTGCTGGGGCAAGTGGGGTCTATAATATAGATGCTGGTGAATTTGCACATATCCAGAATGGTTGGTCACAAATTTATGTCGGGCGGAGTGATAGTACAGCCGCGATGGATATGCGCGCCTTATCATGGCTTGATCGCGTGAAACTCTATTCCGGCGCAGGGGTCATCAGTATTAATGGCGCGCAAAATTTCAACAATAATCAGGCTGTTTTCCAAACAGATGGCGATATCGCGCTCAACGATACCCTCTCCGGCACAGATCAATTGATCTTTTTATCTAATATTGCGGGCACAAGCATCGGGTTAGCGGGTGCAGCGGGAACAATCAATTTAAGTGCGGCAGACCTTAATCAGATACAAAGCGGTTTTAGCCTCGTTCAATTCGGTTCATTAACAAACCCCGCGGCCAATCCGATGGCGATTGGTGCTTATAATTGGCAAAACAATGTCCTGTTCTCGAACTCAACAGGGATTATCTCCTTCACGGGAGCACAGAATTTCGGGGCAAATAACCTAACTATCCGCACAGATTCCGATCTGGATATAGGCGCAAGCCTTACAGGAACGGGCACGTTGAATATTCTGGGGCAAACGGCGTCAACGACCATAGGCGTGGGGTCAGGACAAGCAGGGACATTATCCCTCAACGCCACTGATCTCGGAAATATCACCAATGGCTGGTCAGATATTGTCATCGGGCGCACGGACGGCACAGGCGGAATTACCGCAGGGGCACTGACTTGGAATGATAATTTAACTTATCAAAGCTCAACAGGCCTTATCACAATTGCGGGGGTTCAGACTATGGGCGCAAATACCCTCACCCTATCAACGGATTCAACAGCGGCCATTAATGCGGGACTGACGGGAACAGGCACATTAAACCTACGAACCAGTGCCGCCAACACCACAATGGGTTTTGGCACAGGGCAAGCAGGGTCTTTCTTTTTGACGAATGCCTCGGTCGGAAACATTACAAATGGATGGAGCAATATCGTCATAGGTCGTACAGATGGGACGGGTGATATCAATATCGGGGCGCAGACATGGAATGACAATTTAACCCTGCAATCGAGTACAGGTTCGATTGTTATTAATGGAACTCAAACACTTGGTGCAAACAATGTGACCTTTAACACAGATGGCGACCCCCAGATCAACGCCCCAATGAATAGTACAGGCATTCTGACCTTCCAAGGATTGACAGATGCTACAACCATCGGGGTCGGAGCAGGGCAGGCAGGAAGCTTGTCTATCAGCACAATAGACCTGAATATTGCCAATAATACATGGTCGAGCATTGTCATTGGGCGCACCACGGGGACAGGAGCTATTAATGCAGGAGGCTTTACGTTGAGCGACCCGCTTACCCTGCAATCTGGGCTGGGAATCATCACGATTGGGGCGAACATTAACATGAATGCCAACAACCTGACCATCCAGACTGATGCCGATCCGGCAATCAACGCATCTTTAAGCGGCACAGGAAATATCAATATTCTCCCCATGAGCAACACCACAACCATCGGGGTCGGATCGGGGCAAACAGGCACAATTTTAATAGATGACGCAGAGCAAGCCAGAATTGTGAACGGCTGGGCGAATATCGTGATCGGCAGAACAACTGCAAGCGGCGCGATTAACTTAGGATCTACCCTCACATGGAATGATAATTTGTTCCTGCGCACCACAGGGCCAGTCACCACCAATGGTGCTCAAAGTTTTTCAACTAATGCTTTTTCCATCCAAACCGATAGCGATCCGATATTTAATGGTACATTGAGCGGAACGGGTAGTTTTGCCCTAACCCAGATTGCCACAAACGTTTCTATGGGTTTAGGGAATGGGCAAACAGGAACTGTGAACCTGACAGACGCTGAATTAAATAAAATTCTGAATGGTTGGGCGTCTCTTACTTTTGGTTTAACAACTGCCACCGCCGACCTGAATATTGGCGCCTACACATGGCAGGATAACCTGACCCTACGGACAAGTACGGGCATTATCAGTGTGAATGGCGCCCAAAATATGGGGAACAACACCCTGAATCTGCTAACCGATGGAAATCTTGCCATCAATGCTGCCTTAACAGGAACTGGTACATTAATCATTGCTCCAAACACCAACACAACAATCGGTATTGGTACGGGACAGACGGGTACGGTCCAACTGAGTGATGCTGAACTGGCAAATATTACCAACGGATGGCTCTCACTGGTCTTTGGGTCGACAACATCGACGGCTGCCGTCAATGTCGGGGCGGAAACTTGGAACGATAACGTCACCATCCGCAGCGGATCAGGCGTTATGACGATTGCCGGCGCCCAAAATATGGGCGCAAATAACCTGACCCTATCAACCGACAGCAATCTGGCTATCAACGCGGCGCTCACTGGTTCAGGCACACTCACAATTATCCCGACCGGTAACACGACGATGGGGATCGGAACGGGGCAAACAGGCACACTTCAGCTCAATGATACCGAGCTTAACAATATCACCGATGGCTGGGGCAATATTGTCTTAGGCACCACAACATCCACCGCCGCCGTGAATGTCGGAGCGCGCAGCTGGAATGACAATCTGACTCTGAATAGCGGCACAGGATTAATGACTATTGGCGCGGCACAGAATATGGGGGCAAATAACCTGACCATCCAGACCGACAGCAATTTGGCGATAAATGGCGACCTGAACGGGACGGGGATATTGACCATTCGTCCGGCAGCAAACGCCACAACAATTGGCCTTGGTACGGGACAAACAGGCACATTAAACCTGAACGATAGTGAACTTTCGCGTCTGATCAATGGCTGGACACGAATTGACTTTGGACATACCGCAGCAACAGGCGCCTTGAACATCGGTACCGCCACTTGGAGCGATCCGATCAGATTTATCACAAACACAGGTGTTATCACCATCAATGGCGTCCAGAATTTTGGCGCGAACAACCTTGAAATATTGACCAATGCCAACCCAACCTTTAATGCCGCGATTAACGGGACGGGAGTTCTGAATATTTTAGGGGCGGCAGCCGCAACCACGATCGGGATCGGCGACAGTCAGGTTGGCACATTGCAATTATCCAATACAGAATTGAGTTATGTCCTGACAGGCTGGAGCAACCTTATCTTCGGGTCAAGCAGCCAAACAGGGGGGATGAATATCGGCGCCTATAACTGGCAATATGATACGACTTTCCGTACGGGGTCAGGCCAAATGACCGTCAACGGTGCAACCAGTACAGGGCAGAATATTTCTTTCGAAACAGATTCTAACCTTGCCATCAATGACGCATTGAGCGGAACGGGGACCCTGACTATTCGCGGGTCTTCCAATGCAACCAGTATGGGCATTGGCACAGCGCAAACGGGAACATTATCCCTAACCGACGCCGAATTAGGCCTATTAGCGGATGGATGGTATAAAATAATACTGGGTCAAAGCAGTTCGACTGGTGTCGTCAATCTGGGTGCCAAAACATGGACGGATAATTTACAAGTCCTATCCGGCACAGGTCTGATGACAGTGGCGGGTGCCCAAAATATGGGCGCAAATAACCTAACCCTAGAAACCGATTCCAACCTTGCCATCAATGCCGCTTTGAACGGAACGGGGGCACTGACTATTCGCGGGTCTAACCTTACCACAAGCATTGGTGTCAATGGTGCGGCGGGAACATTGGCATTAAGCACCGGCGAAGTCGCCAACATAACAGATGGTTGGGGATCGGTGATGATTGGCCGCCATGATATGACCTCGTCAATCTCTCTCGGAACAGCCACATGGTTAAACCCGACCACCTTTATGACCAGGGGCGATGTCAATATATCAGGCGTTCAAACATCGACCGAGACAAGCGGAAACTCCCTCGTCTTCGTGACCCAATCGGGTATTTTTACCAATACTGCGGGGGCATCGGGCATTAATCCGGGTGGCGGGCGTTACCTGATTTATACTGTGGATGCCGGATCCACCAATCTTGGCGGCTTATCCCCACCGACAACAATCAACGGGCAAACCTACTTCTCGCTCTTCCCTGCGAATGTTGTGCCGACAGGTGATGTGCTCGTTTATAACACAGGAGCACCAAAAATCCTGTTGCTCCAGATTGATGATAAAGTAAAAATTTATGGTGATGCCAATCCAACCTTTACCTATACCTTCCTTGGTGGGCTTCAGGGGGCAGACACCCTCTCGGGTGCTTTGACTGGCTATACACTGAATGCCGCAGGAACAAGTTTGACCGATAATGCGGGGACAACATGGGCGATTACAGGGTCTTTCCTCACTGGGCTAGGCTATTCTACCAACGTGATCAATGGAACGATGACGGTTAGCAAAGCTCCTCTTTTGGTGCAGGCCAACAGCGCAACCAGAACTTATGGCGCAGCCAATCCGGCATTTTCTATGACCTATAGCGGATTCAAAAACGGTGAAACCAGTGGGGTCATCGATACATTTGCAACCGGATCCACCACCGCCACGGTTCTCTCAAGTGTCGGGACATATAACCTCACAGGGACAGGGGCGATTGATAATAACTATATTTTCAACTACACCCCGAATATCCTGACCATTACCAAAGCCAACCTGACCATTACCGCAGATGATAAAACCCGTGAATATGGCGATGCCAATCCTGCCCTCACTCTGTCCTATAGCGGTTTCCTTAACGGTGATACTTCGGCTTCACTCACCACCCCGCCGACCAGTTCGACAACCGCAACCACAGCAACTACCCCCTCCGCCGTTGCTATTACTCTCGCAGGGGGAACAGACACCAACTATAATTTCACCTTGGTCAACGGCACATTGACCATTACCAAAGCCGATCTTGCTATCACCGCAGATAATAAAACCCGTGAATATGGCGATGCAAATCCCGCCCTCACTTATACCTATGGCCCATTCAAAAATGGCCAAACTTCTGCGGTATTGGCATCCCTGCCGACCATTTCAACCACCGCCATAGCCACAACAAATGTCGGAACGGTGCCAATAACACTCGCGGGCGGGTCGGATGCCAATTACAATTACGTCTTTACCGACGGCACGATGACCATTACCAAATCAACCCTGACCGCAACCGCACAAAATGCAACGCGCGAATATGGTGATGCAAATCCCGCCTTAACTGTCGCCTATACAGGTTTCAAAAATGGCGAAACTTCTGCGGTCATTGATAGCTTGGCCACCGTATCCACCACAGCCACCAACACCACAAACGTGGGTACAGCGGTGATTTCTGCATCGGGTGCCGCGGACAACAACTATGATTTTGTCTATGTGAATGGCGTCCTGACGATTTCCAAGGCCAACCTTTCCATCACCGCAGATAATAAAACACGTGAATATGGCGATGCTAATCCCGCCCTCACTTATACCTATGGCACATTTAAAAATGGCGAAACTTCTGCCGTGCTCGGCACCCTGCCGACCATTTCAACCACCGCCACCGCAACAACCAATGCAGGAACGACAGCTATTACGCTTTCAGGCGGGTCAGACACCAATTACAATTATGTCTTCACTAACGGAGTGATGACCATTACCAAAGCCGATCTTGCTATCACCGCAGATAATAAAACACGTGAATATGGCGATGCTAATCCCGCCCTCACTTATACCTATGGCACATTCAAAAATGGCGAAACCTCTGCCATGCTAGGCACTCTACCAACCATTTCAACAGCCGCCACCGCAACAACCAATGCAGGAACAACGGCTATTACGCTTTCAGGCGGGTCAGACACCAATTACAACTATGTCTTCACTAACGGAGTGATGACCATTACCAAAGCAGCAATCACCGTCCAGATAGATGATGCGACCCGACCAGAAGGCGCAGCAAACCCAAGCTTTAGCTACACCGTTCTGACAGGCCTTAAAAATGGTGATCCCAATAATATTCTCTCCGGCATGGTTTATTCAAGCGGTACGAATAGATTTACCCCGCGCGGAACCTATGTACTGAATGGATCGGGCGGCGTGGCGACCAATTACTATGTCTCTGGCTACACATCCGGAATATTCACCATTACCCCAGGTGAATTGCCGATACAGGCTTTGCCGTCCACTGTTTATGACAGCAATCAACTGGGCGCAAAAAATGGCTGGGATCAATGGCGTGATTTGATTAGCTATGAAGACGATAAATTCATTGAAAGTATCCTTTTCGGCCGCAAAGTCGTTCAACGTGAATTTTGTCATCAAAAATTAGGAAATTCGTGCCATTCTCAAATCAAACTATAATGGAGAAAATATGACCCTTGATGAAATCGTGACCAATATCCGCCAAAAAGCAACCTATTCCACGGCCTTTCATGCCCGCGCCCTTTTTGATTTCGGTGATGATGGCTGTGTCCATGTGGACGCAACCCAAAGCCCTGCTGAAATCACAACCGAGAACAAAGAGGCTGATGTAACGCTCCTTGCCTCGATTGACACATTCTCCAAAATTCTCAGTGGTGAAAGCGACCCGAATATTGCGTTTATGATGGGCAAACTGAAAATCCGCGGATCTATGGGGCTTGCACTTAAGCTCAATACGCTTTTAGAAGGCTAGATATTGCAACGGTTAGAATAAGATTCTAAACTCTGCCGCATGAATTTACTCCTCCGCGTTCTCTATGTTTTTATATCGTCTTTTTTCAAACCGAAAATCGGTGATCTTCTTGCACCCTCTTTGTTGAAATTGTGCGTTCTGCCGAACGACCTTGATTTTAATCTGCACATGAATAATGGGCGGTATTTGACGATCATGGATTTGGGACGACTTGACCTGATCCTCCGTACGGGTCTTTTTAAAATTATGGTGCAGCAAAAAAGCGTGCCGATTTTGGCGTCTGCCAAAATCCGCTACCGCCTCTCTCTCGACCCGTTTCAAAAATATACCCTGCAAACCCAGATTCTGGGGTGGGATGAAAAATGGTTCTATATCGAACAACGCTTCCTGATGGGATCGGGCGCAAAGCAAGGCGAAGTCGCGGCCATTGGCCTTGTCAAAGGATGCTTTCTCAATAACACCACGCAATCAACCGTACCGACCAGTGATGTCCTGACTGCAATCGGCTACCCATATGCAAGCCCACTATTCCCGCAGCATATAACAGATTGGCTACAGGCCGAAGAAACCCTCAAAAACGTGACCCGCAATGCTTAGCATCCTTTCGACCCAACATGATTTAAAGAATTATATTGCAAATAAAATTGCCGCAGGAAAAACCATCGGCTTTGTGCCGACCATGGGCGCGCTTCACGAAGGTCATCTGACTTTGGCGCGGGAAGCTCTTGCCGAGAATGATGAATGTATCGTCAGTATCTTTGTAAACCCCAAGCAATTCGCGCCTCACGAGGACTTCGACAAATACCCGCGCACCTTGGATAAAGACTCTGCCCTTTTAGAGGATATCGGCGTCCAATCGATTTTTGCGCCGAGCGTTGATGTGATGTACCCGCCTGATTTCCAATCAAGCGTCACCGTCGGCAACATCTCAAAACCACTGGAGGGCGAATTCCGCCCGCATTTTTTCACAGGTGTGGCAACGGTCGTCACCCGCCTCCTCCTGCTGGTCGGCGCACACAAAGCCTATTTCGGTGAAAAAGATTACCAACAACTCCAAGTGATCAAAGCCCTGCAGCGTGACTTGGCCATCCCCACAGAGATCATCGGCGTCCCAACCGTCCGCGAAGCATCGGGCCTTGCCCTCTCCTCCCGCAACGCCTATCTATCCCCCACCCAAAAAGACCAAGCCCTGACCATCATCCGGACATTGCGCCACATGGCAGACGAGCTGAAATCAGGCCAACCCATCGCCCAGATCGAAGCCACCGCCACTGAAAACCTATTATCCGCGGGATTCGATAAAGTCGATTACATGACCATCCGCGACGCCGACACTTTATTGCCCCCCACCCCCACAACAAAATCCCACCGCCTCCTCGCCGCCGCATGGTTGGGGCAGACACGGTTGATTGATAATATTGGGGTTTCTAGTAAATAAGCATCACGATCAAAAGTTTGACTTTGTTGCGAATGGATGAATTTTATCGTTCACGCAGAGGCCGCGAAGGGCTTCGCCTCGCAAAGAACACAAATACAAATGTCTTAAAAAACTTCGCGTCCTTTGTGTAACCTTTGCGTTCTTTGCGTGAACGATAAAAAGTTATGTCCCGATATTAATTCTCCGATTGAGTAGAGTGCTTCAATAAACTTTAGGTCCTTAAACCGTCTCCTCAACTAAATCATCTTTAGCTGATTTAGTTGACGGTTTCTCGGCGCGGATGTCGAAGACTAATTTGCCTGCAACAAAATCAATGGCCACTGAGCCGCCATCCACCAGTTTGCCGAATAGGAGTTCTTCGGCCAGTGGTTTTTTGATTTTTTCTTGGACGACGCGGGCGAGGGGGCGGGCGCCCATTTGGGGGTCGTAACCGAGTTCCGCCAGATGTGCGCGGGCATTGTCGGTGAGGGCGATGGTCACGCGTTTATCGGATAATTGTGCCTCGAGCTGCATAATAAATTTATCAACCACGCGCAGAACAGCGGATTGCGGCAAGGCGCGGAACGGGACGATCGCATCCAGACGATTTCTGAATTCAGGGGTGAAGAGGCGTTTGATTTCTTCGGTATCATCATCAACGCGGCGTTCGGATTGGAAGCCGAGCGGAGCTTTGGCGAGTTGTGCCGCGCCCGCATTGGTCGTCATAATCAGAATGACATTCCTGAAATCAATTGTTTTTCCGTTATTGTCGGTCAGTTTGCCGTAATCCATGACCTGCAGCAAAATATTATAAAGGTCGGGATGGGCTTTCTCGATCTCGTCCATCAATAACACGCAATGCGGATGTTGATCGACTTTATCGGTCAGCAGCCCGCCTTGTTCATACCCGACATAGCCTGGGGGCGCACCAATCAGGCGGGATACCGCATGGCGTTCCATATATTCGGACATATCAAAGCGGATCAACTCGATCCCCAAGGTTTTGGAGAGTTGTTTCGCAACCTCTGTCTTACCAACACCCGTGGGCCCTGAAAATAAATAAGACCCGATTGGTTTTTCGGGGTCACGAAGACCCGCGCGGGATAATTTGATACTATCCGCCAGAACGGCAATTGCTTCGTCTTGGTCAAAGACCATGGTTTTTAAATCGCGTTCCAGATTCATCAAAACGGTTTTATCGTCTTTCGATACGGCCTTGGCAGGGATGCGGGCAATTGCAGCAATCACAGCCTCAATATCCTTAACCCCGATGGTTTTCTTGCGTTTTGCGGCGGGTAACAACATTTGTGCTGCGCCCACTTCGTCAATAATATCAATCGCCTTATCGGGGAGTTTACGGTCGCCGATATAACGGACGGACAGTTCCACTGCGGCCTTAATCGCTTCCGCCGTATATTTGACCTTATGATGTTCTTCGTAATAGGGTTTCAACCCTTTGATAATGCGGATGGCATCATCCAGAGACGGTTCTTCGACATCGATTTTTTGAAAACGACGGGCGAGGGCGCGGTCTTTTTCGAATTGGTTGCGGTATTCTTTATAAGTTGTTGATCCGATGCAACGGAGGCCGCCATTGGCAAGCGCAGGTTTCAAAAGGTTCGACGCATCCATCGCGCCGCCCGAGGTTGCCCCCGCACCGATAATGGTGTGAATTTCATCAATAAATAGAACGACATTGTCCATGGCCTGCAATTCGGTAATCACAGCCTTTAAACGCTCTTCGAAATCACCGCGATAGCGTGTTCCCGCAAGCAACGCGCCCATATCGAGCGAGAAAATGGTGCAGCCAAGGAGAACTTCAGGCACGTCACCTTCTTCGATTTTTTTGGCAAGACCTTCGGCAATCGCAGTTTTCCCGACCCCCGGGTCGCCCACATACAGCGGGTTATTTTTGGAGCGGCGGCAGAGGATTTGAATGGTGCGATCGACTTCTTTCTCACGCCCAATCAGCGGATCAATCTTACCCTTTTTGGCTTTTTCATTGAGGTTGACGCAATAGGCATCAAGGGCTTCTTTGCCCTGACGAACAGGTTTTTCGTCGGATTGTAAATCATCCGCACCCGTCGGAATGCTGCGCGCACCATCATTTGCCCCAGGGACTTTTGCAATACCGTGGGAGATATAATTGACCGCATCAAAGCGTGTCATATCCTGCGTTTGAAGGAAATAAACCGCATGGCTTTCACGTTCGGAGAACAGCGCAACAATCACATTGGCGCCCGTGACTTCCTCGCGTCCCGATGATTGCACATGAATGGCCGCGCGTTGTAAAACACGTTGAAACGCCGTTGTCGGTTTGGCTTCGGTAATTTGAGTATTAATCAGATAGGTTAAATCGGTTTCGAGATAGCTTTCAATCTGCTGCTGCATTTCAGGAACATTGACACCACAAGCCCGAAGGACGGCAAGCGCATCCGCATCCATGGTCAACGCCATCAATAAATGTTCAAGGGTTGCATATTCATGCCCCTTTTCAGAAGCCAACCCCAAGGCCTTATGCAGCGTTTGTTCCAGATTGCGTGAGAGCATTAGGTCGTTCCTCCGCTGATCAGAGGATCGGATGATCGGATGATCGGATCAAAATGCATTCTGATCATCTGATAAACTGATAAACGGATCATCTGTTATTCCTTTTCCATCGTACATTGCAGAGGTTGTTCATTGGCGCGGGCGAAATCCATGACTTGCATCACCTTGGTTTCCGCCACTTCATAGGTAAAAACACCACAAAGACCCACCCCGCGTCTGTGGACGTGGAGCATGATCTCGGTTGCTTCATCCTTATTCTTGCTGAAAAACCTTTCCAAAACATGAACGACAAATTCCATCGGGGTAAAATCGTCATTGAGCAGCAAGACTTTATACATCGACGGCTTGCGTGTTTTCGGTTTGGATTTCAGCATCACGCCGGATTGCCGCTCATGATCTGGCGGCGGCAAAGCAGGCTCGTTGGAAGAAATAATCTGTTTGGTCATGTATAATATATACCACGAAGTGAAGTGAAAAAAACCCCCGCAAGAGCAAGTCTCTGGCGAGGGTTTAAAAAATTATTTAATCAGCGAAAACTAAGCTGCGTTTTTCTTTGCAGCAGACATTGCGCTGGTCATTGCTTTTGTCATTTGACCGTTGATCGGCTCGAATGCTTCGGAGCAGAGTTTAATGGTCATTTCTGACAATTTGGTCATGGTGGACATAGCTTCTTCAAAATTTTGCTGCGCCAATTTATTTTGAGCTTCGGCAAATTCGTTCAAAGTGCGTGTTGCCATCAAAGCTTTTACAGCTTCAGTATTGCGTTGGCTTGAACCTTGCGCGGCTTCTGCAATTGTTTTCAAAATTTGTTCAGCGCCTTTTGCAAAGGTTGCGCTTGATTTTGAAAGATTTTCAACACTTTCACGAACGGAAGAAGTGGCTTCGCTCGAGATTTTTTCGTATTGGTTTTTAAAGTTGGTCATAGTGGTCTCCATGGTTTCAAATGATCCACCCAATGATGGGATGGATTTGTTAAATTTAGCAAAATCAGGATTGGTCATTGCGCTCAAAGGGTTGAGAGCAACAACAGAAGCCAGTTTAGGCTTCGCGGTAAATGCAGCAGCCTTGGCAACAGTCGATTTCGCAACGGTTTCAGCTTTATCAACAACAGCTTTTGCTGAAGCTTCAACGCTTGCTTTAGGGGCAGCTTTTTTCTTTACTGGTTTCGATGCCATTTTAAAACTCCTTAAAAGTTTGGGCTTCTATAAATTCGAGTATAGTTCAACGCAGAGGCGAATCCTATCACGAATTTTGCATTGCGACAAAGTCTTGAAAGCTTCTATTGAAAAACAATCAACAAGCCGTATTGCAATGCACAATAATAATTATAGTCCAAAAATACTGCCCGTCAATAGTTTTTTGCATCGCACAATATTTATTAGATTATGGACAAGAACAAAGAAGTTGCTTAAACTTATAAGATCACTCTTTATCGCTTCCGCTTTTCTAGTTCATTTGTACCCAAAAGACCCCTGAGATTGCCCGTGACCAATTCAAAAAAACAATTTAAAAACAATGCGTTAGTATCATTTTTGAAAATGGTTCTTGTTTTTATGGTCTGCTTTTCTGTGGCCTGCATGCCTGCGCACGCAGATTCCAAAACCAAATCAAAAAAATCTGATAGATCCCATAAAAAAAATTCCAAAGAGGTGCGCCCCTATAACCCGCCTTATGCCCATATTGTTGTAGATTCCACAACAGGTCGCGTTTTGTACCAAAGCGATGCAGATAGGGCGTTATATCCCGCGTCTTTGACTAAAGTCATGACCTTATTACTCACCTTTGAAGCTTTAGAATCCAGAAAAATATCTCTCGGATCGAGTGTTGTTTTCAGCTCGCATGCCGCCAATATGCCGCCAAGTCGGCTCGGGATAAAAGCAGGGAAATCGATTACTGTTGAAAATGCGATCAAGGCCTTGGTCACCAAATCCGCAAATGATGTGGCCGTCGCCATGGGTGAAAAACTCGGTGGTAGCGAGGCCAGATTTGCCCAGATGATGAATTTGAAAGCCCGCCAGATCGGGATGTCACAAACCCATTTTGAAAATGCCTCAGGTCTCCATAACGTGCGTCAGGTATCTTCGGCACGTGACATGGCAAAACTGGCCATGTATTTGATGAATAGCTACCCGCGTTATTACCATTATTTTTCACTCAGGGAATTCACCTTTAACGGCAAAGTCAACCGCAGCCATAATCATTTAATGTCCACTTACCAAGGTATGGACGGCCTAAAGACAGGATATATTATTCCATCAGGATTTAATCTGATCGCATCTGCCAAACGTGGAAACACAAGGTTGATCGGGGTTGTTTTTGGGGGGAAAACTGCTAACGCACGCAATGCCCAGATGGCCAATTTGCTGGATGCCGGGTTTGCAGGAAAATCTTTAAGAACAGAGAATCTATCACCGCCACCCACGACAAAATTATCTCAAAACACAATTTTAACTCTGGCTCCCCCATCGAAACCGGCTTCCGTGCCCGAACAGAAGCAAACGGCTTCTCTCCTTAAAAAACCAACCATGACAGCAGATGTTGGGTCTGCGGGACTGACAAGAACATTTGCGCCAACCCCATCCGCGCAACAATTAACAGGAGCAGGAACATGGTCAGTGCAAATCGGCGCATACCAAGACCGCGTCAGTACCGATCAGGCAATCTACCGTGCTTTAAAGACTCTACCCGCGCCTCTGAATCGTGGAAGCGCCATGGTTATTCCACTCAGGACATCTGATGCAAGATGGGTATTCAGGGCAAGAATTGGGGGCTATACTCGCACAGAAGCCCTTAAGGCTTGTCAGTATCTAGATGATTGCCTTACCGTTGCACCGAACGCGAACTAAAACACTTAACCCAAAAGGTTTTAAAAATGACAACCCAACGCATAAAAGAACGCGGGAGTATTCTTGTCTATATCCTGTTAGGGGTTGTTCTTTTAGGGCTGCTGACAATTGCCCTTCGTAATGCGGGAACAGGAGGGGTGAGCGACATCGACAAAGAACAAATGATCCTGAAAGCAGGACAAGCCCAAAAAGATGCTGCTGAGCTTGCCGCTGCCGTAAATGATTTGATAGCCAATGGCGTCAGTGAGGCGGATCTTCGTTTTGCCCACCCCGATGCCCCTACAGAATACGGTAATATCACAGACAACCCCACCAATCAGGTTTTTGGTAAACAAGGCGGCAAAGCCACCTATAAAAGCCCGCCGGAAGGTATCAATGACGGGTCACCATGGGAGTTTTTTGGGTCATCGCAGATTATTCAGGTTGGATCTGACCGTTCAGAACTCATTGCCGTCCTTCCAAATGTGACGGAAAGTTTCTGTAAGGGGATGGACGCTCAACTTGGTTTTGACCCCACATTACAACCAACAGACAACTCAACAGGAAGCTCTCCGGACTGTGTCATGGGGACATCTTCTGACAGGTTTACAGGAACATTCAGCGATGCCTCCCCCAACGTCTTGGATAAAGCCACGTTTTCAAAGCTTCCCGCTCTTCAGGCCTGCGTTTACTGCGCGGCAGACTCCACCTATAATTACTATTACGTTTTGTTAGCCCGCTAATTTGTAATATTCGCGATTTCGGTTTAAAAGAAGCGAATGAAACATAATTCTCTCAAAGTCATTTTTATGGGCACGCCGGATTTTTCGGTGGCGGCTCTACAAAACTTGATCGGCCATCCATCGATTGATGTGGTGGCGGTTTACACTCAACCTGCGCGACCTGCGGGGCGGGGGCAGCAATTAAAGCCATCTCCCGTTCAAATGGTGGCGGATGCCCACCAAATCCCTGTCTATACCCCAAAAAGCCTAAAACGCGATCCCGAAGCCGTTGCCGTCTTTCAGAATTTGAATGCAGATATTGCAGTAGTCGCCGCCTATGGCTTGATCTTGCCTTTATCGGTTCTGGAGGCTCCCAAATATGGCTGCCTGAATATTCACGCCTCCCTCCTTCCACGCTGGCGCGGTGCCGCACCCATCCAGCGCGCGATTGAAGCGGGGGATAAGATGAGTGGCGTTACCATCATGCAAATGGCAGAGGGGTTGGATACCGGCGATATGCTCCTTAAGGAATCCGTTGATATTACCCCCACAATGACCGCCCAAATGCTCCATGATGCCTTATCGACCATGGGGGCAAGAATGATCGTGACGGTTCTTGAAGACATTCTTGCGGGCAACCCTTTATCTCCTGAAATCCAAGATGAATCCCTCACCTGTTATGCCGCGATGCTCAGGAAGGAAGAGGGGCTGATCATCTGGTCGGACAGTGCCGCAGCAATTGATTTAAAAATCCGCGCTTTCACCCCTTGGCCAGGCTGTTACACATTGAATAGCGAGGGGAAGCGCATCAAAATTCTATCCGGTACAATAGGCGCTGGAACATCACCGAAAGACGCTGGCACAATCCTCTCAACCGATGGTGATATTGCATGTGGGAACGGCATTTACCGCGTCCAATTGTTGCAACCCGAAAACAGTAAAGCCATGGATTTCAAATCCGCATTAAACGGAAAAAAAGTAGCTATCGGGGATAAATTCGCATGACCCTGCAACGCTGGAAACTCACCATAGAATATCAGGGAACGCATTACGCAGGCTGGCAACGCCAAGAAGACGGCGTGAAATCGGTACAGGAAGACATTGAAACCGCCATTGAAAATTTCTGCGGTACCTTTTGCAGGATTTTTGTGGCGGGGCGTACAGACGCAGGCGTTCATGCCCACGGGCAGGTTGCCCATTTTGATTTGGACTATGGGGACAGACCTCTCGACGGTTATACCATGGTCAAAGCCATTAATGCCCATTTGGGAACGCGCCCGATCTCTATTTTAAAAGCCGAAAAAGTTTCAGAAGATTTCCATGCCCGATATGGGGCGATCAATAAACTCTATACCTACCGCATTCTCTCACGCCTTGGGAAACCGACCTTTGACCAGAATCTTGTCTGGTGGATGCGCCGAGATCTGGATATTGATGCGATGAGAGAGGGCGCAGCATTTCTGTTAGGCCAACATGATTTCACAACCTTCAGGGCAGCAGAATGTCAGGCCAATTCCCCGATCAGAACCCTTGACCGCCTAGACATCGGACATTTTCCCTTAGAGGCCGAAGGCCACGAGATCCGCTTTCTGGTCGAAGCCAGATCCTTCCTGCATCATCAGGTCAGAAATATGGTGGGAACATTGGTGGAGGTGGGTGTCGGTAAATGGTCGCCCCAAGACGTCCAAACCGCCCTCAACGCCAAAGACAGATCAAAAGGCGGAATGACCGCCCCGTCCAGCGGGCTATCCCTCACTCGTGTAGATTATTAGAAATGGATCAAATTTTATATATTATTCATAAATAATATAAGTTGTGTCGCTACTCTCTAATTATAAGAGGTGGATATGGCTCAAGATTATTCAGAAACAGCGGCTTTAAAACTGGCAAAAGAAGCCGTTGCAAGACTTGAAAAGAGCAGTGTAGCAAGTGTCGGGTACATAGACCGAAATAAGGTCATGGGTGGTATTGAGGCCATACAAAGTAACAACCCCATTAGTAGATTTCCAAGTTCAGACGAGATTTTCAAGCAACGTGTCGCTGAATTGGCCGGCGCATACGCAAAAGTAAGTGATGGCAACGGCGGGATAATGCCAAAGCAGGCAGTAGAGAATATGCGAAAAGTGACCGATGCTATGGGCAGGCCACTAGGCGCAACAGCACAAGCATTGGAGTCATACAAAAATGTACTGGCCGGAAAAACGGCTGATGGTTTGGCTTATGCTGTCTCTCAAAGATTGGCTCTTCTGACCGAAAAAACAGAACATCTGGTTGAAGGGATTAAAGTGCCCAGCAAAGTCAAAGATATTATTTTTGAGGCTGTTGAAAATGGCGCAAAATTGACGGAAAGAAACGCTAGTAAATTTGGCTTGCCTGGAAAAGTTGTGGGCGCGGCAGCAGGGGTGGCAGTAACCATCGCCTCTGGTAACGCCAGTGCCAGCACTTTGACTGAAGCCGGATTAAACGGAGCTTCAAACGGCCTCGGAACGCTTGTTATTGGTGAGGGGTCTGGACGAAACCGCCTCTGTCAGATTTTCGGTGATGTCGTCGTTCCGGGAGCTGTCGGAGTTGGAACAGGTCTCGTGGCAACGCCTGTAGCAGGTATGGCAGCCGGAACAGCAGCGTCTGTAGCATTATCTGAGCCGTCTACAAGAGCATGTAATAATTTTGCGCAGAAATTAGGCTTCTAGAATCTTTCCATATTTTCTAGCATAACCAGTTCGCTAAACTCACCGACATCTTCTGTAGAGGAGGGTGCTTGGGACAAAGATGGATTTTCACCATCCATCACAAAAGTCTGTGTCGGACCCAAAAATACCATGAACAATGCCAAAGAGGCAGCAATGGCCAACCCGCCATATTTCCAGCTTTTCAATTTGGCTGGCTTTTGTGCGGCGAATTGTGGGTGCGCCACAGCGGCATCAATCATTTGATTGATTTTGTTAGGCGCCAAAAAAGGTACGATATTATCCATTTCCTGTCCTGTTTTTATCAGATCAAAAGGATCTTGCAGCGAAGACATGTTTCTCTCCATTCAGATTTGAAGGTATCAACTTCTCCAGCGCCTTTAATCCACGGGCGACCAGATGTTCGACGGCCTTCTCGGTTGTTTTCATGGTACTGGCCACTTCACGACGGCTATTATCATGAAAATATGTTAACAATAGGGCTTCTTGCTGACGGTCAGGAAGTGATTTGATCGCCTGTAATAAAACCTGCTTATATTCTTTTTGCAAAACCGTATCGGATGCAGTTTCCGGTACCGATAAAGTCTCGGGTATTTCTTCAGACTTGTTTTTCCGCGACCTATGCACATCCATTGATGCGTTATAAGTCAGGCGGGAAACCCATGCCTGAACAGATCCCCCCGCCTCCCAGCGCGGAGCATATTGCCAAAGCTTGATCAACACATCTTGTGTGACATCTTCGGCCGATGCCCTGTCGCCTGATAAAAAGCGGTAGGCCATCGCGAATATTTTCTGACTCAAGGCATTCGAAAGGCCACGAAAGGCGACTTGATCGCCGTCCGCAACACGTTTCATAAGTTGGGTGAGTTCTGCATTGTCCATGCGCAGACCTTTCTTCTATATGGCCTTATTATTCAGTAGGTTTTTTCTCTTCTACTGGCTTATCAACCATTTTGCCATCCTCTGGCCCACCGCGCTTATCTTTATATTTAGCCTTGAATTTTTCACGCATGGCCTCACGACCTGCCTTTAATTCTTCGGGGGTGAGTTTGCCGTCCTTATTAGTGTCGGTTTTATCGAACATTTCGTCCATACGGGCTTTCTGGCTGGCGGCCATTTCTTCCCTGCTGATAAATCCGTCTTTATCTGTATCGGTTTTATCAAACATTTCTTTGCCGCGCTTCTCGAACTCGGCAGCACGATCACCGCCTTTTCCAGCTTCAGGCGGAGGGCCATCATGACCAACATTACCTGCTGGAGGTGGCGTAGGGGCATCTTCAGCAAACACAGGGCTTGCGGATAGTGACAGGGCGGCCAAAGCAACAGCTGTCAAAGCAAGATTTTTTGTTTTCATCTCAAATTTCCTTTCAGATTCTCATCTGTTCAAAAGTGTATCAGAATTCGATCCTGTGAAAAGAACGTCCCGCAACTTAAAAAGCCCCCGTCAAATCAAAAATCTTCTTTAATATTTTTTCATAAGCTTGCATATTTTAAAAGACTTGGTATATATTTCAACAAAATAGAGGAATAAATGAACCAAAACCAAGATTTTTCTGAATTCGTAAAAAGCCTACAGGCCATTATTAATAATGGCCGAGAAGAGGCAAAAGCCCCTAAAGGCAGCTTGGAGCGCATGCGTTTTTCTGCTATCCGCCAAGGTAAAGTTGAAGAAGCGGTCAGAATAGCTGAATTTCTTGATGACGTTGCCAGAGAAATTACTTTTTTCAGAAAAGCCTCACATATTGTCGCTTCAGATATTAAACGTAGTTGGGCAGACTGGCTTCCGAGTGTGAAAAGACCTATAACACCGGCAACTTTCGAGAAGATCGATCTAACCCTTTCTCAAGAGCGCCCCTTTCAATGTTATGAAGGTGTTTTTAAAACGCAGGATGAAGCTTCCTCTACTCCTTCATCCGCAAATTTGAAAGGGCCCTATTTTTTGGCAGTTGCTGCAAATTTTTCGGGTGCGGTGGATTTGCCGAAAGGGAATCTCGTTTGTCTCTTTAGTCAAGCTGCCAAAAGAGAAAAAGATAGAACGGTTGAGCTCCGCATTTGGGGCGCCCCCAACTTCAGACCGCTTTTTTCAGGCAAATCTTTCGACCAAACTTCCTTATCGGTTCCTCCCGATTCCAATGAAACAATTCTTGAGTTTCACAAAGGCAATTTGCCCCAACTTTTCAGAATTGCAGTTACACAGATGGTCAGGGCTTCTCTTAGTAAAGACCCTCCTAAAAATGTTGCTGAACAATGGTTCACATTGCTGGCAGAATATTCCGGAAACGCGCCTGAACCTCAGGCACTCAAGTAACTAAAAACATAGATATTCATCAACACCGATGGTATTTCCTCTATTTTCTGGGGAAGGGCTTGGCAAATCAAGCCCGAGTGCTTATGATTGCCGAATATTGCGTATCAAAATTTCCTTGAGTAGCCCAACTCATTTGTTCAGGAGCCACATATATAATGTCAACAAAACCCGTCAATCGTCCTTTATCTCCGCATTTGCAGGTCTGGAAATGGACATTTACCATGGCTCTGTCCATCTTGCACCGCGCATCGGGCATTGCTCTTGTCGCAGGGATGTTGATGTTGGTGTGGATGTTGGTGGCTGCGGCCTCAAGTGAAATGGCTTATGAATGTTTCCTCAATTTCTCGAAATCCATTGTGGGACAGGTCATGTTGTTCGGATGGACGGGCGCACTTTATTACCATTTATGTTCTGGTGTTCGCCATTTATTGATGGATGCGGGCTATTTACTGACCATCCCCCAAGCGGACAAAGCCGGAAAAATCATCTTTATCGTTGCCATTGCCATGACCTTGGCCACATGGGGCGTTTTAAAATCAACCAACGGGGGAATGTAGTCATGTCCAATAAATGGGAAGCAACCCCTTTTAAATCTCCAACCGCACGCGTCAGTGGCCTCGGGTCTTCACATGCGGGTGTGCATCACTGGATGATGCAAAAAATAACCGCTCTGGCCAATATTCCCCTCGTATTATGGGCGATATGGTCGGCCATGACCTTGGCAGGTGCGGGCGCGAGCTATGACATTGTGCGCGGTTTCTTCGCACAACCCGTTAACGCCATTTTGATGCTCTTGTTTTTGCTCTCGACCTTCTACCACGCCGCACTGGGCTTACAGGTCGTGATTGAAGACTATGTCCATTGCGAAAAAATGAAAATGTTATCACTGATCGCTGTAAAACTGGCTCTGTTCGCTTTATGCGTCGCCTCAGTCTTTTCAGTATTGAAACTGGCTCTTTAAGAAAAATTAGGAAACAAAATGACATACGAAATTATTACCCATGAATATGACGTTGTAGTTGTTGGCGGCGGCGGGGCAGGTCTTCGCGCAGCGATGGGGATGTCTGAAAAGGGACTGAAAGTCGCTTGTTTATCCAAAGTTTTCCCGACGCGTTCCCACACGGTTGCGGCGCAGGGCGGTATTTCTGCGGCGCTGGGCAATATGGGTGATGATGATTGGCGTTACCATTTCTATGACACCATTAAGGGGTCAGACTGGTTGGGCGACCAAGATGCGATTGAATATATGTGTAAAGAAGCCATTCCGGCGATTATTGAACTGGAACATATGGGCGTTCCGTTCTCCCGCACAGCCGAGGGAAAAATTTATCAACGCGCGTTCGGCGGGATGACCACCAATTACGGACAAGGAACCGCACAACGCACTTGCGCCGCCGCAGACCGGACTGGCCACGCGATTTTGCACACGCTTTATACCCAAGCCCTGAAACATAAAACCGAATTCTTTATCGAATTTATTGCGCTCGACCTGATTATGGATGAGCAAGGTGCTTGTGTCGGCGTTCTCGCATGGAATTTGCTCGACGGGACAATCCATGTTTTCCGTGGACATCAAACAGTTCTCGCCACTGGCGGCTATGGCCGTGCTTATTTCTCATGCACCTCTGCCCATACGTGCACAGGTGACGGGAACGCAATGGTTCTGCGCGCGGGACTTCCGCTTCAAGACATGGAATTTGTGCAATTTCACCCGACAGGGATTTACGGGTCCGGTTGCCTGATTACCGAAGGCGCACGCGGGGAAGGTGGATATTTAACCAACTCCGAAGGCGAGCGTTTCATGCCGCGTTATGCCCCATCTGCCAAAGATTTGGCGTCCCGTGACGTGGTGTCCCGTTCCATGACCATTGAAATCCGCGAAGGTCGCGGCGTGGGCGAACATAAAGACCATATCCATCTGCACCTTGAACATCTGGACGCAGACATTATCCATTCCCGCCTTCCGGGCATTGCCGAAACCGCCAAAATTTTCGCGGGCGTAGATGTGACCAAAGAACCGATCCCTGTTTTGCCGACCGTGCATTATAACATGGGCGGAATTCCGACCAACTGGCGCACCGAAGTTGTCTGCCCGACCGCAGATGACCCGAACCGCGTTGTGCCTGGTTTGATGGCGATTGGTGAAGCGGCCTGTGTATCCGTTCACGGCGCAAACCGTCTTGGGTCAAACTCCCTTCTCGACTTGGTTGTCTTTGGTCGTGCCGCAGCAATTCGCGCCGCCGAAACCGTTGTTCCGGGCACAAAACACCGCCGTTTGGCTGATGGCGCACTCGATAAAGCCTTGGCGCGGTTTGACAGCTTCCGCAATTCCACAGGCAACCTGTCCGTGACCGATATTCGCGGCAAAATGCAACGTACCATGCAAAACCATGCCGCCGTGTTCCGCACCGGCGACAGCTTGACCGAAGGCTGCACAAAAATCTCTGAAATTGCTGCATCAATCAAAGATGTCAAAGTCACCGACCGCTCCCTGATTTTCAACACTGATTTGGTGGAAGCGTTAGAACTGGATAACTTGTTAGGCCAAGCCGTCGTCACCCTTCATGGTGCCGTCAACCGTCAAGAAAGCCGCGGCGCCCACGCCCGCGAAGACTTCTCTGAACGCGATGACACCAACTGGATGAAACACAGCGTCACATGGTTTGATGAAAAAACCGGCAAAACCCAAATCGGCTACCGCCCTGTTATTTTAAACAGCCTGACCGACGAAGTCGAAGCGGTACCTCCGAAAAAACGGGTTTATTAGACCTGTTTCTATATAAAATTATAATGAAATGAAAGCACTCAGCATATTAGAAGCAGTTGGTGGGTCGTTGAATATTCATGACATGAAGATTCATCTTGCCGTTCATAATGGCTATGACAATCCCATTGATGTATACCTTGCTGGCAATTTCCCTGAATGGCAACGCTGGCAAACAAAGCGTAATTTTACCTGCAAGTATGTGCTTTCATTAATAAAATATAATAAATCTAATCATTGGCTTTTTGCTGGAATATACGAAACAAATGGCTATCAGAAGTTAAGTCATACTGGTGGAAAAATAGATTATTATTATGACTTAAAATCTTTGCCATCTTACGAAGAACTAAATGGTCGAATGATTGTCTCGTTCAAAAGGACAGGTCGTCAATCTTACCTTCATGCGGAAAGGTGGATTCAGGGCATAGATTTAGAAGAAATACTCCCCAAAAAACATAGCATTTCAGACTTCCCAGGATTTAAAAAAATAGATATTTCTAAAGGTGAATTAGACCTAATCTTTAGACATGAATTAACATCATGGAAAACAGCCCTATCAAATGTTGCAGGGGTTTATCTTATTTCTGATACGAAAAGTGGTAAATTATATGTCGGAAGCGCTTATGGGGCTGGAGGTTTTTGGCAAAGATGGCTCAATTATTCACAGAACGGTCACGGCCAAAATAAAGAACTACTCGCCCTACTAAAAGAAGAAGGGAATGATCGAGCTCATTCGTTTCGTTTTTCTATTTTAGAGCTTGCCGACTTACACGACTCTCGTGATGAGGTTATAGCAAGGGAAACGCACTGGAAAAGATTACTTTTATCCCGCTCTCACGGATTTAACTCGAATTAATCTACCTTTTGTTTTTTTCCTTCCTCAACCTATCCCAATATTCCAACCGCTTATTGATATCGCGTTCAAAGCCGCGTTCGACGGGCACATAGAAATCTTGGCGCGGCATGGCATCAGGGAAATAATTCTGGCCTGAAAAACCGTCTTTGGTGTCGGGGTCGTATTGATATCCGGCGCCATAACCTTCAGCCTTCATCAATTTGGTTGGGGCGTTCAGGATATGTTTGGGGGGCATGAGTGAGCCGTGTTTTTGGGCGGCGGCGCGGGCGTTATTATAGGCCACATAATTGGCATTGGATTTAGGGGCTGTCGCCAGATAAATCAGGGCTTGGGAGAGTGCCAATTCCCCCTCGGGCGACCCTAGCCGTTCGAATGTTTCGGCGGCGGCAACACATTGCAAATGGGCCATCGGATCAGCCAGACCAATATCTTCAACCGCCATGCGGATCATGCGCCGTGCAATATAACGCGGGTCTTCACCGCCATCAAGCATCCGCGCAAACCAGTAAAGTGCGGCATTCACATCCGATCCGCGCACCGATTTATGGAGCGCCGAGATCAAATTATAATGCCCGTCATCACCCTTATCATAGAGAGGCGCACGTTTTTGAACGATGGCAAATAACCCTGCTGCATCAAGTATCTTGCCCGCTGGCGCCTGATTATAAATCTGTTCGATCATGGTCAGGAAATAACGCCCATCCCCATCCGCCAAGGCTTTGAGCGGGTCAATGGCCTCTGCCGCCAAAGGAATTTTATGTCCGAAATGCGCCTCTGCACGCAGAATCAAAGCGTCCAATGCGGCGTCATCCAGCCGTTTTAAGACCAACACCTGACAACGCGAAAGAAGCGCAGCATTTAACTCGAACGATGGATTTTCAGTGGTCGCACCGATCAGGATAATCGTGCCATCCTCGACCACCGGTAAAAACGCATCTTGCTGCGCTTTGTTAAAACGGTGGATTTCATCGACGAATAACAGCGTACCTTTACCTTGAGACTTCCTGAATTTTGCGGCTTCAAACACCTTTTTCAAATCAGCAACGCCCGAGAAAATAGCCGAAATCTGTTCGAACTGGCAATCGCTATGATCTGCCATCAACCGTGCCAAGGTGGTTTTGCCGCATCCGGGCGGGCCCCAGAAAATCATGGATGATAGCCGCCTGTTTTCAATCATCCGCGAAAGCGGGGCATTTGGCGCAATCAAATGGTCTTGCCCCACCACTTCGCTTAAGCTTTGCGGGCGCAGTAAATCGGACAGCGGACGAAGATTGTCTGCTCCATTGTTTTGAATTGGGGTTTGAAATAAATCAGCCATAAAGGGGACTTTAATGTGGTTTTTGAAAATTTACGACTTTTTTTAAAAACCATGGTATAAAAAGACATATTTTATTGATACAGGTTTCCATCATGACAGAGCAAATTGTTAATTCTCAAAATTCCCTAGAGGCTGCGTCCGCCAGCCGTGTAACCTTTTCAGGCCATGGCGCGGCCAAAGGAGCGGCGGGATATGTTGACCCGAATGACCAGGATTTGAATATCGATTTTCTGGGACGTCGCAACGATAGCCTGTCCATCACTCCACCCGAAGGTGGATTTGAGGACATTCGGATTGCAGCCGCATGGGATAATCAGCTCGTTCCAGATAAAAGCTTTCTTGGAAAATTACTTAAAAAGGCGAAACCTGCCGACATCGACCTTGATCTGGGCATTCTTTATGAGCTTCAGGATGGAACAAAAGGAGCTATTCAGGCGTTTGGTGATGAGGGAACTATGGGGCATTATAATACTTCTCCATACCTGTCTCTTTCGGGGGATGAACGGTCTGGGAATGCTCCAGGAGATGACGAATTCATACATTTAAACGGAAGAGAATGGCCAAAATTCAAAAGACTTTTGATCTATGTTTATATTTACAGAGGCGCTATGGATTGGGCGCAGGTCAAGCCCCAAATCCATCTCCGTGTGCCAGGCGAAAAACAGATGGTAGTAACCCTCTCAAGCCATCATAAGGACTTGGGACTGTGCGCTATTGCGGGAATTGAGAATGTCCGCAACGGAATGAAAATCACCAACCATACCGAATATTTCCCGGGGCACGCCGAAATGGATAGGGCGTTTGGTTTTGGGATTGAATGGACAGGCGGCGAAAAAGCGTAATTTCTGGTAACTGAATATTAATGACTTTCTCCTAAAACTATAACATGGCAATCTAGTCATATTCTTCTAAAGGGCTCTTCAATCATGTCTGACAAACTTACTGATGATATTGGCGGTGTGGAAGTTGTTTTAACTTCACAGGCAACGATTAACCCAGAAGCTGCAAAAGGGGCATTCCAGTTAAAACGGCAAGAGAGAGCCAATTTAACACGTCTTGACCCAACTTTGCGCAAATTAATGATAGGGATTGGCTGGGATGTTGCAGGATTTGATTCAGAACCGCCAGATTTAGATGTCAGTATCTTTCTGGTCGATAAAAATGAACAAACCCGTATCGATGAAGATTTTATCTTTTATAATAATTTAAAGTCCCCTGATGGGGCGGTTGAACATATGGGTGATAACCGCACAGGTGCGGGTGAAGGCGACGATGAAAATATCCGTATGGATCTGGAAAAAATTCCTTATGAGGTCTTCAGGGTTTATTTTGTGATCTCCATTTACGAAGCTGACCTAAAAAGACAAAGCTTCAGATCCGTCCGTAACAGCTTCCTGCGGATTGTGAATGAGGAAACAGGTATCGAGCTCATGCGCTTCAATCTGGATCAGGAATTTGTGGATCAACCTGATGCAACAGCGGTCAATGTAGGATTCCTTGAGCGCTCAGGCCCTAACTGGTTCTTTGAAGGCGTCGGAAAAATGACGGCTGGCGGGTTAAAAGAGATCGCAACCCAATACGGTATTATTGTTGCGCACTAAAATCTCTATTGGCCTAACGTATCATCCTGAACCGGCAAGTCTTCAATCATCAATTGTTCATTGGTGAGTTGAACAAGGCCGTCTTTTTGCACAATAATGTCAGCCGAAAACAATGAATCCCTGAAAACCATCTGGGCATGAAGGTGGAAATTTCCATCATCAATGTCCTTGGTAATCATGCTCACAGGCATGATCAGCTTACTGATCGATTTTTTGGCGGCTGGGGGCGGCTCTTCCGTCCATGCAATATCGTCAACACTCTCAACGATTAAAAAACGCCCATGACGACCGCGTACAAAATTAAAAAAGAAACGCACATAATCATGAACAGTGTCTTCATTCAGATAAATCGGCGCAGATTTGTTAAGCTCGTAAATCGGACTATTGGTAAAATCCAGAATCGTTACCTGATCTTTTTTAATCAGCACAAAACGTCTTAACGGCGGATTACTACTGTTATCCGTCATATCATAGAATTTATACCCCGGATAAAAATCAAGGGTACGCGCCATAATTACGCTATTGGCCGGATTAAAAGAAACACCGTCAAAAGACGCAGTGGTTTTTGCTAACACAGCTTCCATATCGGCTTGATTTAATTTTGTGTAGGTATCTTGGAACATTCTTTATCTCACTTATAATGACACCATACAATTTTTATCTAAATCTGGCAAAGGAGTTTTCAAAAATCAGTTTCAGTTACAAAACGCCTAGTAAGGGAGAGAATTGTGGATAAAGTCGGTACATCCCCGTGTGTTGTTCTATGCACAATTTTCTTCACATTCGGGAAACATGCTCAAACAGCATTTACCCTCCGTTGATAAATCAAATCTTGTTTTTCGGATCATGTGAATAGGATCTTGAGACCCTTATGAATCTGATTTTTTGTCGGGGTGTATCGATTGTGGACAAATTTGGTATAAAACTTATCCCCATGACTCATGCCCCCTACTACCTACTACATCCTTCTTTAAATATATCTTTTTTATTAGGTGACTTTCTGGTTTGATACGCTCATGAAAAAAATGCTTACGACATTACAAGGGATTAAATCAGATACTCCACCCATCTGGCTCATGCGCCAAGCGGGAAGATATCTGCCTGAATATTTGGCAACACGCACCAAGGCTGGCAGTTTCCTTGACCTTTGCTACAATCCGGAACTCGCAACCGAAGTCACCTTACAGCCTATTCGCCGTTTTGGATTTGATGCATCGATCCTGTTTTCGGACATTCTGGTCGTCCCCCATGCCCTTGGTCAGGAGTTAAGTTTTGCCGAAAACCATGGGCCTGTACTGGGCGCATTACCTGAAAATCTGGTCTTTGACCCTTCTGATTTTCACAAAAAACTGGAGCCGGTTTATCAAGCGATTGAAGGTATCCGTGCAGGACTTCAAACCGAAGGATTTTCAGAGACGGCCTTGATCGGTTTTTCGGGTGCCCCTTGGACTTTGGCCTGTTATATGATTGATCGTAAAGGGTCAAAAGATTTTGCGGCGACCCGCATCATGGCTCTTAAAGACGAAGAAAAATTCAATGCATTGATTGAATTATTGGTGAGTGCCATCAGTTCTTACCTTATCAAACAAATTGAACGCGGCGCAGAAATTGTCCAGATTTTTGACAGTTGGGCAGGTGTCCTCCCTCCCTCCCAATTTTCAAAATGGGTCACCCAACCCACCCAGAAAATTGTTGCCAATATCCGCGCTGTCTATCCCGACACCCCGATCATTGGTTTTCCAAAGGGTGCGGGCGTTTTGTACCAAAATTATGCAAGTCTTACGGGATTAACCGCCATCGGGATTGATACCCAAATGCCCGTCAATTGGGTTAGGGACAATTTACAGCCCTCTATCATCGTTCAGGGTAACCTTGACCCATTCACCCTTGCTTCAGGCTCTCCAGCCCTCTTAAAAGAGGCAGATGCGATTTTATCGGCTTTGGGTGATAAACCGTTTATTTTTAATCTGGGTCATGGGATTGATAAATCGACGCCGCCGGAACAAGTTAAACGACTTGTAGATCATATCAGGGGATATTCTCATGACCAGTAAAACAGCCGTTATTCTTTTCAATCTGGGCGGCCCCGATAAAGCCGAAAGCATCCGCCCGTTTCTGATTAATTTCTTCATGGATAAAAATATTATCCGCGCACCTTTGCCTGTTCGTTTTTTGGTGTCCCGTTTGATTGCCTATCGCCGCAGCAAAAAAGAAGCAGGCACAAGTTACGGCATGCTCGGCGGTAAATCCCCTTTGCTTGAAAATACACAGGCACAGGCCGATGCCCTGCAAGCCAAACTGGGGGATCAGTTCAAAGTTTTTGTGGTCATGCGCTATTGGCATCCCATGGCCGCTGAGGTCGCAGCACAGGTTCAGGCCTATAACCCTGATGAAATTATTTTACTGCCTCTCTATCCGCAATATTCCACAACAACGACCCGTTCATCCTTTGAAGATTGGTTTAAAGCGGCACAAAAAATAAATTTAGAAATCCCTACAGAAATGATCTGTTGTTACCCGTTTAATAAAGGGTTTATCAGCGCGTCTGTTGCCAATATTAAAAACGCCTATGATGCCTTTATTGCAAAATACGGCTTTGCCCCGCGTGTGTTGTTTTCTGCCCACGGCCTTCCTGAAAAAATCATCGAGGAAGGCGATTCCTACCAATGGGCATGTGAAGAGAGTGCTGCAAAAATTGCTGCGGCTTGTCATATTGAAAATCTGGATTGGAGCATTTGTTATCAAAGCCGTGTCGGCCCATTGAAATGGATCGGCCCCAGCACTGAAGAAGCCTTGGAAACAGCCGCTCATGATAAAAAAGGCGTCCTGATCTATCCGCATGCGTTCGTGAGCGAACATGTCGAAACCTTGGTTGAAATCGAGGAAGAATATCGCCATCTGGCTTCCGAACTCGGCATCACCGGATTCGAGCGTGTACCCACTGTTTCATGTCATCCTGATTTTATTGCTGCACTTGCTGATCTGGTGATGGAACAAAAAGGAGCAGGAAAATTTCCCAACGCGCATAATCAACGTGTTTGTCCTATGCAATTCGGACAATGCTGCCACAATGAATTTGCATGTCAATCATAAAACCCAATGTTTCTGCAATAAAATGTCAAAATATTAGATAAAAATCGAACAATTATTCCGCTTTGCAACACATCTCTTCTTTGACACGGCCTACGCTGCGACCTCATAATATAAATATATAGAGTTTTTATCTGTATTTATTCTAAGGGGGAATGAGATGCCACAAATTGCAAGAGCTGCGTTAACGATGTTAGGCCTGATCACAGTTTGGACAGGCGTTTTGATGTATGTCATCTAACCCGTCGGATTTTGTTTTGCATTTACAAAAAGAAGGGCAATCGCCCTTCTTTTTTTATGCTTTTATCTGCATTTCCTATTTTATCCCTTAATCGCCAACCGACCGGGGTTATGAGATAAACGGTGCAACACTTCGTCCAGTTGATCGAGTGTGCGGAAAGAGATTGTCAACTGGCCTTCTTGTTGGGACGACATATCGATGGTGACGGTCATACCGAGGACGTTAGACACTTCGCGTTCCAGTGCAATCGTGTTCAAATCTTTGTCTTCATCATTGGCCGATTGACCAACTTTTTTGGCCAGTTTTTCGACCTTTGATTTAACGCCACGGCCTTGCAGGTCATTTACCAATTGCTCGGTTTGACGAACAGACATTCCAAGCGTTGCAATTTTGCGGGCTTGTTCCTCTTGTTGATCGTGGGAGAGGGAGAGGAGCGCACGGGCATGACCCGCAGATAATTTTCCTTCAGCCAACATCATCATCACGGGTGGAGCCAGATCAATCAGACGCAGCATATTGGCAACGTAAGAACGGCTTTTCCCGATTTTCTCGGCCACTTGTTCGGTGGTGTATTCGAATTGATCGGCGAGTTGTTTCAGGGCTTTGGCCTCATCCACCGCATTCAAATCTTCACGCTGTAAGTTTTCAATCAATGCGATTTCAAGGGTTGTTGTATCATCCAGTTCACGAATGATAATCGGCACTTCATGGAGTTGCGCTTTTTGCGCGGCGCGCCAACGGCGTTCACCGGCAACAATCTCGTATGAATCCGAACCGTCATTGAGCGGGCGAACAAGAATAGGTTGGATCAAACCATGTTGCGAAATGGATTTCGCCAATTCGTTAATCGTGTCGTTATTAAAGTGATGGCGCGGTTGATATTTCCCCGGAATCAGTTGGGAGATAGAGACGAGTTTGCGACCATTCGGATTGCTGGCCTGTGACTCGCTTTCGCTACTTTCTGGTACATCCGCAGAATAAGGGGATGGATGATCATTTTCATCTTCGCCAAATAGGGCGTTCAGGCCACGGCCTAAGGCGCGACGTTTCGGGGCATGTTCATTTGAGGCTTCTGATACGGACATTATGCGCTAACTTCTTGATTTTGTGTGTTGTTTTCAATGAGTTTGGAATTGTCTTGGGCTTCGTTTGTCGAGAGCGAGGCCACTTCCATGATTTTCTTTTCGCGGCGGATAATCTCGCCCGCGAGGCGGATATAGGCCTGTGCCCCTGGGCATTTCATGTCGTAAACAATTGCAGGGAGGCCGTAGGACGGTGCTTCGGACAATTTAACGTTCCGTGGAATAACCGTGTTGTAAACTTTTTCGCCAAAGAATTCACGAACATCATCCGCCACAGCACCCGACAAACGGTTGCGGGGATCATACATAGTGAGAAGAACACCATGAATATCCAGTTTTGGATTGAAATGTTGTTTGACGCGTTCAATGGTTTTGACCAAATGGGATAAACCTTCGAGGGCATAAAATTCACATTGTAACGGTACGACAATCGCATCCACCGCCACCAAGGCATTCAGTGTGACAAGGGAGAGGGATGGTGGGCAGTCAATAATCACATAGTCGAACGGAAGAGGGCGGCGTAAAGCTTCACGCAATCTATATTCACGACGCTTGGCGGTCACCAATTCGATCTCTGCCCCTGCAAGGTGCATGGATGATGGCACGACATAAAGGCCTGGGACTTTGGTCGGAACACAAAGTTCGGCAGGATTTAATCCTTCTTCGAACAAAAGATCATAGGCACTTTTCCGAATTTCAGAGCGTTTAACACCGAGACCGGTGGAAGCATTTCCCTGTGGATCGAGATCGAGAAGCATAACGCGTTTCCCGACCGCAGCCAAAGCTGTCGCCATATTGACGGCTGTGGTCGTTTTTCCGACACCACCTTTTTGATTGGCAATTGCCAATAAACGGGGAAGTTTTTCACCTTTTTTAAGCGGGGGGTCAATTTTACGGGGGGTGGATGGGGTAACCTGAGATGCTTGTATCATCTAAGCCTGTCCTTTGTGCCTGTTGGTTCAGTATTTTTGATTATGTTTGAATGCCTTAACCATAGATAAATATCTCTGTCAGGTCAAGAAAATTTACAGTTTTTTGATGTCTCTCAAGACCAGAATTTGTGCCAATTTGTCGGTTTGGCTGGGCACTAATTCCACATGAAACTGATATGATTTCTGTGCGTCAGCGATCTCTTCATTGGCCTTTGCCCCCTTCGGAAAGATCAGGGTCACCTGTGGATTATTGCTCCACCATTGTTCGGTCAGAGCCAAAAGCTCCCCCAAAGACGCGAGGGCGCGGGCGGTGATGACGTCCGGTTTGATCCCGTCCAACTTATCTACAGACTCGATTCGGCGATTGTGGATAAGAACGGGGGTATCTGTTTCACGTGAAATGGTGGCAAGAAAAGAACATTTCTTTGTGTCCGATTCAATCAAATGGACGGAGAGGTTGGGGCATTCAATCGCCAACACCATCCCTGGAAATCCCGCCCCAGATCCAATATCAAAAAGCGTTTTGGCGTCAGCAGGGATCAACGGAATGATCTGGGTCGAATCCACAAAATGCCGCATCTTGGCATCGGGCAAAGTGGATGGCGCCACCAGATTGATCACCTTTGACCATTTCAACAATAATTCGTGATATTTATTCAGTTTCACCGATAGGGTGGTATTAGGCTGCTTTGCCATCAGGTTTCTTCTTTATAAAGCGGAGGAGAGCGGTAATGGCGGCAGGGGTCACGCCCGAAATGCGGGACGCTGCGCCAAGGGTTGCCGGTCTGGCCTCGGATAATTTCTGGCGGATTTCGGTGGAGAGACTGCCGACTTCGGAATAGTCCAGATCAACAGGAAGAACCAGAGATTCATCACGGCGGAAGGCCGCAATGTCCAAAT
>Ga0155195_152_pt1 | contig 44329 bp, 43 predicted proteins | sample RifCSPhighO2_02_FD_106163 | JGI IMG/M metagenome (GOLD analysis project Ga0155195, IMG submission 106163) | Alphaproteobacteria bacterium RIFCSPHIGHO2_02_FULL_46_13
TCCTCAATTTTTCCGCCCAGCTCTACTTCCAAAGCACCGCGTGCATTGACGGCCTGAGCCAGAGCGTCAAGTCCCTCATTTTCGCTATTCAGCAATTTCTCCCGCACCTGCCAGACTTCAAGAGCGTCCGCCTGACCTTGACGGAACATATTGCGTGTTAATTCATAAGATTTCCGATAGCCAGGTAAAATGCTGTCAAAATAGCTATCTGCACGTTCCTGCAGAGCTGCGGCACTTTGCTGCAATTCGCCGATTACATCTTGTTGCGGCAATCCTGCATAAAGATTGGCCTCTGACTGTGCCTGACGCAATTCGGCGTGGGCGCGCTTGCGCTCACCGTCATTTTGATTCCAAAGCGGAATCCGCAAGGCAACACCAACGCCATAAGACTGCTCATCTCCATTTGGCGCGCGCGAATAAAATACGCGCGGCCCAAATTCCGGCATGGCGGCATCCTGTTGCGCGACGTTCAAACGACGCTCCGCCATTTGAATACGGTTTTTGATAAGGTTTCGAAGGTTTGACTGTACCTGTGCAAAAGCCATCAGCTTTTCTGTATCACTTGGGACAGCCACAAAGCTTGGACGATCTAATGCTGCCTGTTGAAAACTACGACCCGTCAAACGGGCGAGTTCCGTGCGAGCCTGGCGTAGTTCTGCATCAACAGCATTGGCGTCAGCCCTCAGCTTGGCGGCATCCGATGAAAAAAGATGCGACGCCGCAGGGCTGGTCTGACCTTGGCCTGCTGACTCTTTCACCAGCTTCTTCATTTTATCAGCGTCACCCGCATAATTCTCGTAAAGCTTTTTACGCTCGGACAGTAGCCAAACCTGGGTATAAAGCACCGTGGTTTCGTTGATCACTTTCAGAATTTCGTATTTCTGCTCCATGCTGGCGACATTCGCCAAAGCGTCGGCATAACCGCTACGTGCACCAGAGATCTGAGAAAATTTCAGAGGCTGCGTAAACTCAAGATCTGTCCCCATGCCGCCTTGTCCTTTGGCGCGCACGGCATCCACCTTTAACTCTGGATTATCCAGCAGCGTTGTTTCCGTAGCGGTCGCCAGCTTATCATCGTAATCACGTTGGGCGCGGAAAAGACTGGTGTTCTTCTGAAGGCTTTCCTGCACAACCTGATCAAGGGTCAAGGTACCCGTCTCCGCGAAAGCTGGCGGGGAGAGTAAAATCGCCATAATCGCCAATTGCCATATCTTTATTTTCTTCATGAACAATCCCGCCTTTTGCTGTGGTCTCATGAAGCTAATACGGCTTAAATCGGTCTATCCCTCAAGAATCTATATTTAAAACAGCCAAAAAACTTATTATTAACGTTTACAGAGACATAAGTCTCATGATTGGCAGCAATAGATAGGCAGTAAAAAAACCGATAAACCAGAGGACAGCGGCGCACCAAAACATACCCTTATTCCACCGTGTAGTTTTGATGCACATCTCAGTCATTGCAGGGTCGGAAGGGCAATACCTGTTCGGGCGATAGATACTCCAGGCGGCGAAAGCCAAAATCAATCCGGCAAGGCTAAATGTCCATATTTTATAAAGCCCGAACCATGCAAGCCAAGGCAATGCACTAAAGAGTGCCGCAGACACTGCACCCAAACCTAGACTCACCAACAGCAACGGCAGGGCACAACAAATCAACGTCGTGCTGGATGTAAATAACAATAACCATCCCAATTTTTTTGGTCCAATTGAGTTCACGATTTTTGGCGGCATGAAGGGTGTTCTTCTTGGCTCTGATAAGAGTATCCCGCATCTTTAAAGATTTGCGTTAGCTGTTCATTCGTAAAATGAACTTTTTCCTCTGCACATATGAAAACGATCCCTGCTTTGAAATCGACATCAAATTTTTTGACACCCTCTATTTTCATGAATTTCTTTTCAAGCCCATAGGCACAAGAGGGACATACCGCCCCTAAAACTTGCATGCGCACTTCCTTATCAGCCGCATAGGCCGGTGTGGAGCCTAGCAACATCACCACTAATAATAGTATTTTTTTCATACGTCTCTCCTTGTTTAAAAATGCCACTCCGCTACCAGATTAAAGCGGTAGTCTGAAGCGTCCTGTTGACCATTTAAGTCGCTGTAGACAGGAATTTGCACGCCACCTTTCAGTGCTGCATTTCGATAGGTGACAAAAAAGCCTGGAGAGAGGAATAACTCCGTACCACCACTATTCCTAAAATTTATTCCCGCTTGTTCGTCACGTTGTGTAAATTCACTGTTAAGCTCTAATAACCACATAGTGTCTACTGCATAGTATTCAGGCGGCTTAGGACGGTAACCTACTGCAGCATCGACAAATACTTGATCACCACGATCAACAGCTTCATCGTTTTCTCCATTATAACGGTAGCGTGCGCTCGCCCAACGCTGCCATTTCAAGCTTTCATAGCCGTAAGCCAACCCGATCTGTGCATCGGTTGCACCCTCGCTTGGTGCCGGATCTGGATGATCACGGGCGGTATCCAATGTAATATCGCCGAGCAGCGCCAGAGATTCCTGTGCGGCAAGCATATCATTTCGCCAGAAACGGTATTTAGTGGATAGTTCAAGATTACCAAAGCCATCATTACGTTCACCTTCCTCTTTCAAGAAAGAGTAGTGCGCACCGATGCCTACCAGCCAGTCGGCAGTAATACCGTAGGCCACCTCAGTTCCAATTTCATCTTCTTGTTCATTGCCACTTTTCTCACGATGAATGTCGGTATGAAACTCATATCCACCTTTGAATACTGTTTCAGGACCAGGCGAAAATACCGGGCCGTGTGCAGAAGCAGATGTTGAAACAACACAAAGAGATATCACCATTGGAAGATATATTTTCAGCATTGGCGGCAATCTCCCGCATTTAAACATTGCGTAATGGTGCACTCATCAAGCTTCTTGTCCCCGCCAGGACAATTCTTCTCCAGTTTCTTAAGCTGCTTATGTATTCGCTTAAGATCGGCAATACGTTTCTCAATATCGGTGCATTTCAGACGCGCCCGCTCGCAGATGACTTCGCAATCGGTGGAAGGGCGCGTATAAAGCGCGAGCAATTCCTTGATTTCTTCAAGTGAAAATCCTAGGGATTTTGCTCTGGTAACAAAGCGCAAGCGCTGTATGGCTTGTTCACCATAAACGCGATATCCTGAATCCAGACGTTGGGGAGAGGGTAATATCCCAACGCGCTCATAATAGCGCACGGTCTCAATATTAATGTCTGCAGCTTTCGCAAGCTTTCCCACAGTCAGATGCGCCATAAACAAGTCTCCGAATCTTTTATATTCTAAACCTCGTACTATGGTACGAGGTCAAGATGAAATCTATTGTCAGAGGGCTCTATTTAATTTTTCACTCAAAAGCTTCCGTGCCCGATAGACGCGGGTTTCCACGGTTTTTGCCGAAACATCAAGAATTTCAGCGCACTCATTTTGCGTCTTTTCTTCAAGGGCGAATAAAATAAAGGCCTCCCTAAGCGTGTCAGGCAACCGTTCAATCTCCTGCCGCAAATGGGCAAGCTGCTGTTTCGATTGAAAGCTGGCCTCGATATTTTCTTCGCTCTGCTGCCAATCGCCAGAACCGCTCTCGCTTAACGCATCATATGAAACATTGCGGGCGTGGTTTTTATTCTTACGAAGATGGTCTCGGCACAGATTGACCGCAATTTGAAACAACCATGTGCTGAATTTGTAAGCTGGATCGTATTTATCGATGTTGAAATAAAGCTTTGTGAAGGTTTCTTGCACCACGTCGAGCGCTGTATCCTCGTTACCTACATAGCGCCAAGCCAAACGATAGATGCGCTCTTTATAACGCTGCATGACTTCATTCAGAGCAAAATCATCGCCAGAACGTAGTCGATCGGTCAACTCACGATCTTCATCGGCAGATTTCTCTTGTCCGATTCTATGGGTTTTGAATAAGGGCATCAGCGGCTAACTTATTGAGCTTCTCCGCTTGTTGCGGGGTTAATACAGTCTGCATGTTAAAAATATGCTCAATCGTCGCCTTTTGCAGCTCTCCTTGCGCATGATGAATACGCTCGACTGCAGCGGCAACGCGCTTGGAAAAGGTTTTGTCTTCCAGCATGGCGGCGGCCAGTTCCAGATTCCCGATATGAATCTCTTTCTGGAATGTATTTTGTTTCTCGGCAAAAGCCTTCTCAATGCCCGCCAGCTTACCTTCTTGCTCCGCCGTAATGGATATTTGCTGGTGAAGCCAGGCATGCGCGTCGATCTGTCCACGATGGGACGCTTTGAAGGCATTCGAGCAGGCGTAGAACGCGCCAAACGCAACAAGTGCGATCACTAGAAATAAAATAATCTCTTTTTGATAGGAGCGCATCAGGTTTTCCCTCCGTTCCTGTCAAGGATGATGCTGGATGTTATGCCATAGTTGGATGAAAAGACATGGAGGTTTAGCGCCTGCGCCGCGTTGGCGGGTTGCGGGTTTGAAACGCTCAAAGTTGCGGCGAAAACTCCGACAACCAGGGCGAAGGACAGTGACGCCATCCGGTATTCTGGCACGAACAGGCTTGCCAACCAGCCTTCGACGACGTTGCGCGGCATATCTGCGCGCCGTTTGTTGATGGCCTGCCAGACGCGGCTCTCCACCGTCTGCAGGCGTTCAAAGCGTGGCTGTGACGCAGCTAACCCTTTGATTAATTTATCAAGTTCATCGCTCGACATGATGTTCACCTCTTTCCAACTATATCAGTAATACGCTATGAAAGTCGTTATCCCTCATACTGAACGCAAGTTTTGTTTAAAATTCAATAGTTCACCTTCCTAAACTGCTTAGCATGAGAAATGAAGTAAACTACAGGGATAACGATCAGCGTCATAAGTATTGTCGTCACCACAACGCTTACAATCGGCAAGTCAATACGACGCACATATCTAATCCGCGATAACCTGCCAAACGGATAGAAGCTGAACTATGATTCTAATGAATAAATTTCACTACGTAGCAAACTTACATTTTTATTTTCTGATCATACAAAGAAAATAAAAATTTGGAAAGGATCATTCAATATCGGTTTTAAAAGAACGCAATATTCGCCAGTTAGCCCCCCATACATTGGCCATGTTTTGGGCGGCTAACTGGCGAATGTATGTGTTGGTTGTTATTAATTATAGGTTATTTATGAGGAATTGCAGCACATACTTCACTTAGCTTCCTTGCTGGAATTTTTGTATGAGCAGAATTTGGTCCGGCCTTTAATCTGCCTGCAATATTAAAACATTCTTTTCTAACTATCTCTGTTCTTTCTGTAATTGTTTTACCTTCAAGTTTTTCTTGGAGGGTTGGCTGCGGGGTTGAACACCCAGTTATTGCAAACATTAATGATATGATAATAAATAGTTTTTTCATATTTTCTCCTTTTGATATTAAAGCTAATTAAAGTTCTTCTTTATCCAGCAAATCTTTTGCAAGATTGAAGCGTTTGTAGATTGCTGGCAAAACCAACAATGTTAAAATTGTAGCTGTAACTAAGCCACCAATAACAACGGTTGCTAGTGGTTTCTGAACTTCCGCTCCTGCACCAGATGCAATCGCCATCGGAACAAAACCAAGACTTGCAACCAATGCAGTCATCATGACAGGCCTCAATCTCTGCATCGCACCCTCGTAAATAGCTGTCGCAACATCCGCACTTTCACGCACATGTTGGTTGATACTATTAATCATGACGAGACCATTCAGAACAGCAACACCAGACAAGGCAATCAAACCAACTGCCGCAGAAATTGAGAATGGCATATCACGTAACCATAGCGTGATAATGCCACCTGTTAACGCCAAAGGAACACCCGAAAATACAAGCAATGCTTGTTTCACAGAGCCCAAAGCCGTAAACAACAGTAAGAAAATCATGAAAAAACAGGCAGGAACAACAACCATCAGACGCGATTTAGCCTCTTCAAGATTTTTGAACTGCCCTCCCCATTCCAGCCAGTATCCGGCAGGAACTTTGACTTGTGTTTCAATATTCTGCTGGGCCTCTTTTACAAATGAACCTATATCGCGGTCTCTGACATTCGCCTGAACCACAATACGACGCTTACCATTTTCACGACTAATTTGGTTCTGTCCTTCACTCATGACCAGATTGGCAACTTGTTTCAAGGGTACAAAGTTAGGTCGTGCATGCGGGATTTTGACATCATCACCCTGCCCTTCATCTTCAGGAAGCTTAACAGGAAGATTACCAATGGCATCAAGGTCTGTACGCAGCATTTCTGGCAATCTTACCAAAATGTCGTATCGCCTATCTCCTTGGAACACCAGACCAGCTTCGCGTCCGCCGATAGCAATCTGAATAACATCCAGAACGTCACTTACATTGAGACCATATAGAGCAATGGCCTCTCTTTTAAGCTGAATTTCAAGAAATGGTAATCCGCTCGTTTGCTCAACTTTGACATCGGCGGCTCCATTCGTGGATTGCAAAGCTTTGGAAATCTCCATTGCAGTCTTTTCCATTTGTTTGAAATCATCCCCATATACTTTAACAGCAACATCCGACCGAACGCCTGATATCAATTCGTTAAAACGCATTTGAATAGGCTGAGTGAATTCAAAGTTGTTTCCCGGCGCATCCTTCAAAACCCCTTGGATATCTTCAATCACTTGGTCTTTTGCCTTGGCTTTATCAGGCCATTCCTCACGCGGCTTCAGAACAATAAAAGTATCTGAGACGTTTGGAGGCATTGGATCTGAAGCCATCTCTGCAGTACCCGTTTTTGAGAAAACGAAGGCAATTTCAGGTATTTTTGTAAGGTTCTTCTCAACAACAAACTGCATTTCCTGTGACTGCACAATACCTGTACTTGGAATACGCATGGCATGCATGGCAATATCTTTCTCATCAAGGCTTGGGATGAACTCTTGCCCCATGCGTGATAAAAGAAGAATGGATGCAATAAATGCCAATATTGAACCACCAATCACAATCAATGGGCGTTTCAAAGAAAAATTAAGGGATGGTCCATAGCCGACCTTCATCGCTTTGACCGCTCCGTTTTCTTTTTCGTCTATTTCACCTTTGACAAAAATAGCAATCATTGCCGGAATAAATGTCAGAGATAAAACAAATGCCGCTGCCAAAGCAATAATGACAGTCATCGCCATTGGTTCAAACATTTTTCCTTCAACACCTGTAAAGGTCAGGAGCGGAATATAAACCATAACAATAATGGCCTGCCCAAAGACAGACGGTTGTATCATTTCTTTACTGGCTTCCATGACCTCATGAAGGCGTTCTGGCAGACTAAGTAAACGTCCGACATGATGCTGCTTTTCAGCCAATCTTCGGAGGCAGTTTTCTGTGATGATAACTGCGCCATCGACAATCAAACCAAAATCAAGCGCACCAAGACTCATCAAGTTACCACTGATATTTAAGTGAACCATTCCTGTTGCCGTCATTAACATTGCAATTGGAATAACGAGTGCTGTAATAAACGCCGCTCTCATATTTCCCAGAAGTAAGAATAGAACAACAACAACTAATAGCGCCCCTTCTGCAAGGTTTCTTTGGACAGTCTGAATTGTTGAATCAACGAGTTTTGTTCTGTTTAAAACTGTCTTCGCATGAATATCAGGTGGTAAAGATTTGTTGATTTCTTGAATTTTCTGGTCGACTGCTTCTGCAACTGTTCGGCTATTTTCACCAATCAGCATTAAAGCAGTACCCACAACAACTTCTGCGCCATTTCCAGAAGAAGAACCTGTCCTCAACTCTTTGCCAATACCTACTTTTGCAATATCACGCATGTAAATTGGAAGCCCAGCACGATTGGCCACAACGATATTACCGATTTCTTTATCAGTAGTAATTCGACCATCTGAACGCACAACATAAGCTTCCCCGTTTCTTTCAATAAAACCCGCACCAATACTCAGGTTATTTTTTTCTAATGCTTCAACAACGTCAGAAAAACTTAAACCTAGTGAGATTAACTTTTCTGGATATGGTTCAACATGATATTGCTTGACGTATCCACCAATAGCATCAACCCCTGCAACACCTTTTACTCCTTTTAATTGTGGCCTGATAATCCAGTCCTGTACTGTACGTAGATAAGATGCTTGTTCTGTCTCAGTTTTTAGCTTCTCACCTTCAGGGGTTAAATAACTGCCATCTGGTTGCCAACCGAAATCACCTTTAGCAATAGTTGCATCTTTACCCGCTGGGTGTGCAAACTCCACCGTCCACATATAAATCTCGCCGAGCCCTGTCGAGATTGCTCCCATCATAGGCTCTGCTCCAACTGGCAAAGCCTCTTTTGCTTCAGTCAGACGTTCACTGACCTGTGCCCTCGCAAAATAAATATCAACATTGTCACTAAAAACTGCAGTTACCTGCGAAAACCCATTACGCGAAATAGAACGTGTATACTCTAACCCGGGAATACCAGCCAAAGCCGTCTCAATCGGGAAGGTTACTTGCTTTTCTATTTCTGTCGGAGATAAAGCCGCGGCTGTTGTATTGATCGCAACCTGATTGTTGGTAATATCAGGAACCGCGTCAATCGGAAGACTTTTAAGGTTATAAAGGCCAAGTGCAGCCACAGCACCAACCATCAAAACGATCAGAAAGCGGTGACGGAGGGAAAATCCCAGAATTTTTTCAATCATAATAATATTCCTTAAATGGGTATGGATTAATGAGCGTGCTCAGCGCCAGCTTTGCCGATGTCTGCTTTCACAATGAAACTTCCTTCGCTGACATAGGTTTCTCCACGTTGCAACCCTTCGGTAATTTCTGTCCAACTCTTACTTTGAAGACCTGTTTTGACAGGACGAGCTTTAAAAGCTCCATCTTCGTCTTTTAAAAAAACAACTGTCTTCCCTTCCATCTGTTGCAACGCAGCTGTTTTAATAGCTATAGGAACATCGCGAGATTCAACAACCACATCACCACGAACAGACATACCTGGGAGCCAATGACTATCCAGATTTTTAACCGTTGCTCTGGCAAGCAGAGTCTGGCTTGAAGCTTCTGTCATTGGTAATAAGCTTTGGATAGTTGTGCTTTGTATTTTCTCACATTCACTACTGGACACATTTACAGGAATGCCCGATTCAACAAGGTCTGCATCTTGTGAGAACACATGAAACTCAACCCATAATTCATCCATGTTGGCAATTGTGAACATAGCAGAATCTCCTGCTGTATCACCGATATTGATAGAGCGCGAAAGCACCACGCCATCAATCGGCGCTTTCACCGGATAAACCTGTAGACTCTCATTGGATTCAATTGAGGCTAAAATATCCCCTGCCTTTACAATCTCTCCTTGTGCCTTGGTAACTTCTTTTACAATTCCAGGAAATCTTGCCTTTACAGAAGCCGTCTTATTCTGATTAAGCGTGATACGTCCTGTAAGGAATAGAGTTTGGTCAACAATTCCCTCAGATGCTTCCATTAATTTGATACCAGAATCTTCAATGGCCTTTTCAGAAAGCTTCGCCTCTTCACCATGCTCTTCACCAGACTCACTCCCATGTGCATGACCATCACCTTCCTCATGCTTTTCAGAAGATTCTTCCTGCTTTTCATGGTCATGGCTTTCTTCAGCGTATGATGGGGGAATGGATGCAAAGCTGTAAACACCGATGACAGCTGTTGCTAATAACATTTGATATATGAATTTATTTTTCATTTTTGGTTCCTTCTGCTAAAGAAATAGATGTTGAAGTAGAAGCTGTCAGACGGTTAATCTCTGCTCTGGCTAAGTGATATTTCTTAAGAGTGTCGTTATATTCTTCGCGAACTTCAGACAAAGTGCGCTGAGCATCCAAGACTTCCAGATATGCGAATTTACCTGCACTGTGCCCTTTACGAGCCTCAGAAAACGCTTTCTGGGCAGCTGGCAAAGTGTTTTCAGAAATCATCTGTGCAGCGGAGAAACTGGTCTCTAATTCTTCAGTAAGAGTGGCCAAATTTGTTTCTGAATCTATCCATGCTCTTTGACGTTCAGCATCAATCTTTGCTGAAGCATGCCCTGCTTTATAAACATTCCCTTGATTACGATTGAAAACCGCGAATGGAATGGAAACACCCACGACAAATGCTTGGTCTCCGCTTTCTCTGAAGTCTCTGATACCTACATTAAAAGTCGGATCAGGAATTGCATTAGATTTCTCTATGTCAATAGCAGCCTTACTTTGCGCATGCAGGGCATTCCAGCGCTGATAATCAGGGCTATTTTTCAAATTTGAGACAATGTCACTATAGGCTTGAGGTTGTTCAAGATGTCTAAAGAAACGATGATCTAATTGTACTGTAGAAGCACTACCGTCCCAATATTTGACAAGTTTTTGCTTGGCTATTTTAGACTCTTGCTCAGCCTTCTTTACAGCAATTTTGGCAGCAGACAATGCTACATCTGCTTTGCTCTTTTGAAAGATAGGGTCAGCAGCAGCTTCTACACGTTTCGCAACGGTATCAAGCGTCCCTTGCGCCAGTTTCTTCTGTTCCCTTGCGATACTAACTTGTTCTTCGGCTGCAACAGCCTCGATATAAGCAACTGTGACATCATGAATAAGACCTAATCTTTCAGATTGAGCATCATATCCCGCCAGATTAATCCCCTCATCTGCTATTTTAATACGCGCAGAGCGCTTTCCACCTATCTCAATTGTCTGAGATAGTCCGACTGTGGTTTCTAATGAGTCAGTCCCTTTATAAGTTCCGCGTCCACCGAGATTTGCTGCCTCAGCAGAGATTTCAGGGTTTAGAAGAAGTCCGGCTTGTTGCCGTTCACCTTTGGCAATTTCTTCCAAAGAACCCGCGATCTTTTGCGCAGGAGATACATCCATCGCATGTCTGATGGCATCTTCTAAAGTCATTTCTTGTATTTCGACGGCTTCCGTTTGGGCATAGCTATCCTTTATTGCTACTGATGATACAGAAATCATCAGTAGCGCAATCATCAATTTATTCATGATTATCCCCTATTTCTGAACTTGTGGGGATTTGATATCAAACGGTTGCCCCATGCGGCATAGACGTTCTTGCTCAAGACTAATGAGGCCTCGGTTCTGAAGTCTTTTGCATTCGTAGGCAGACGTATGATGTGCGGGCTTAAAATTAGTCGGTGTACATGCTGTTAAGCCAAGTACAAGCGCAGAGAGTAAAGAAATAGTGAATAGTTTTGTGGATGCGTTAATGCGCATGATGTCCTCGTTTTATTTGAAAAGTGAAAGCGCCGCCAAAAGCAGCAGGATAAATCAAATTAAACGAGGGATTTTGGGGGGCGGAACAGGTCTGTACCGGAAGTACCCTTCAAAAACTGTGAGACATCAGCAAAAACAATTGCTTCTCTATTCAACTGATGAAGGACAGAAGATAGCTTATGGAGCGTTTTAAGATTACAACATCCTGAATGACAGCAATCACAACCATCTGATGCATGGTCGGCCTTTTCTTGGCTATCCATGGATTTTTTAGCGAGATGGTCTCCAGACGATGCCGATTCCTCACAATGTGACGCGGATTTCATCTCAAACGCATGAGAAACCGACGGCAATGCGACTGAAACAAACAGACACAGCACAATAATGATTTTCACGCGTTGAAGGAATCTTTGTAACATGCCCTTAGAAATAGCATCTCCAAAAGAATTTTCAAGATTAAATTATAATTGGAAGATAGAAACATGCCTATAGGAGAGTGAATTGTTCATTAAAGGAATATGTGTTATAAATTAATAATGAAGCTAATCGTTATTTTAATTGCCTTTTCTCTTTCTTTGAGCGGATATTGTGCCGCCGCCTATGCTTTCTGCGATACTCCTGTACAAGTCACAGTGAAAAGCACCCCAATGCCAGATTGCCCTTTTATGAAGACTCCTAAATCGGACGACGCTAAGAGCCATTCTCCTACAAAAACGACCAGTATGAATTGCAAAGCTTGTTGCATGTCTCTGGTAGGATTTCCTGCTTCCGTAAACATACATCATATTGAATTAGAAAAATTAGAACTATCTTCTTTCTATATCCCATTAAAAAGCGATATTCAATTTCCAATCCTACATCCCCCAAATCTCTAATTTGATTGCTCATAAATGGCCTCATGGCCTGCAATTCAATCAGTCAAAAAGGAGATTTAAATGACTGTACTTAAATCATGGGCTTTACGCCCCACTCTTGCTGTATTAGCTACTTTAACGTTATCAGCTTGTAGCACTACAATGCCCCCTCAATCGGGTACATCCAATATGGAGAAAGGCAGCATGTGTATGTCCTGTCCATGCTGTTCTAAAATGTTCGAGAAGAAGCAAACTGACAATAAAAAGTCAGGATGCCCGTGCTGCGGAATGATGAGTGGTAAAGATGGTTGTCCTTGCTGTAGTAGTAGCAGTGGCAAACCGATGATCTGCCAACCTCAAACCTAAATGAATGAAACTGGCGGGAAAACCGCCAGTTTCTATTTATTGCCTTAGCACCAATTATCTATCTTTAAACTGATACCGCAGCAACCGCAAAGCATTCAGCGTTACAAGTACTGTAGCGCCTGTGTCTGCCATCACAGCAATCCACATACCTGTCATGCCAAGGACAGTTGTGACCAGAAATATTACCTTAGAACCAAGTGCCAAAGTCACATTTAGACGGATATTAGCAAGGGTTGCCCTGGATAAATCAACCAACTCAGCCACACCCATGACACTGTTGTTAAGGAGCGCAGCATCTGCAGTCTCTAATGCTACATCTGTCCCCCCACCCATTGCAATGCCTACAGAAGCTGCAGCCAAAGCAGGAGCATCATTAATACCATCCCCCACTTTCCCAACAGGCCCACGCCCTTTTTCATCAAGAGCACGTACAATTTTCGCCTTATCTTCGGGCATCAACTCCGCATGCACCTCAATCCCAAGTGCTTTCCCAATTGCCTGAGCTGTGCGTTGATTGTCTCCTGTCAACATGATTGGGGTAATGCCCAATCTCTTAAGAGCATCCAGCCCGTCCATTGCATCCTGCCGCGCTTCATCACGGACCGCAAACAGACCTAATGCTGTGTTATTCTCGAGAAGAATGGTCACTGTTTTACCTTCGCTTTCTAGAGCATCAGTTAACATCTGAATATCCTTAGGCAAAGCTCCATCGCTAATTGCAGCACGAGGACTCACGAGTAAGAATTCACGTCCCTCAGTCTTCCCTGATAGCCCACGCCCTGCAATGACTTTTACATCTTCGGCAAGTAGTGGCTCAATATTCTGGCTTTTGATATGGGATAAGACAGCGCGAGCGATAGGATGGTTAGAATTTCCCTCTAAGGCTGCGGCAAACCTCAAGATATCATTATCCGCTACATCAAACCCTTTAACATCGGTTACCTGTGGCCGTCCTTCGGTTAGAGTTCCGGTTTTATCGAATGCAATCATTTTGAGAGAACCTAAGTTTTCTAGAACAGCACCGCCTTTAATCAACAACCCACGCCGCGCACCCGTTGCCATGCCAGCGGCAATAGCAGCAGGAGTTGAAATTACCAGTGCACAAGGACAAGCAATCAATAAAAGTGATAAGGAACGGTAAACCCACACATCCCACACTCCGCCCAAGAATATAGGTGGAACAATAGCCACCAAAAGCGCAATCACAACAACAATTGGCATATAAATACGCGCAAACTTGTCAACAAACCTCTGTACTGGAGCTTTGGATTCTTGAGCCTCTTCAACCAATTTGATGATACGGGCGATTGTGTTATCAGCAGCGGCATTAGTGACTTCAATTTTAATAGCACTGGCAATATTGATTGTTCCCGCAAAGACATTATCCCCTACATCTTTGCTTCGCGGTGTGGACTCACCCGTCACAGGAGCTTCATCAATTTCAGAACGCCCTTCAATAACCTTTCCATCACATGGAACACGATCCCCGGCACGGACGATAACAATCTGCCCGATGCTCAAACTGTCGGCAGGTACTTCACGGATAGAGCCCCCATCCACTAATTGGGCTGTTTTGGGCGTAAGGTCTCCCAATGCAGTAATACTTTTACGGGCACGGGATGCGGCAACTCCTTCTAGTAACTCACCAACAGCAAAGAGGAACACAACAACGGCAGCCTCTTCTGCCGCATTGATAAACAATGCACCAATAGCAGCAATGGTCATGAGCATTTCAATGGTAAAGATTGACCCAGACCGAGCAGCAGCTATTGCACGACGAGCTACAGGATACAGAGCAATCAAAGCAGCAAGTGCGAAGGGCCACATTCCAAGGTTAGGAAAGGCTTGGGATACCCCAAACGATAAAACGAGTAATCCTCCTGAAATCATCACTAGGCGGCCTTTTGAAGTCTGCCACCATGCCTTGCCATGGTCATCTGGATCATCATGGTTGTGGTCATCATGAGTATCTTTAGATTGAGCTGTCTGAAGTTTCACTGAAAATCCAAGTTTACGAATAGCATTAGCAGCCTCATCTTGATCAAAACCATCTGATGTAGGAATTGCAACAGTGCCGGCTCCAACATTGACGATGGGCTCACCCGCCCCTTTTACACGCTTTAAGGCTGTCTCAATTTTAAGCGCACAACTTGGGCAATCCATACCCTCAACCTTATAACGGGAGGTTGGTTGTGTATCTTTTGGGAAATTTTTAGTCATTATTCTCACCTATGCCGAATGTTCAAATATGATAACCATGACGCCCAATACAATAAGTAACGCGCCTAGAATAGCCGCCTCGTATTTCTCCAATACTTCCAAGCGTATCTTTTCAAGACCCGCCAAAGTCAGCCATGTAAAGAATATCATCCCCGCCATTGTGGCGACTGCCAGAATAAGACTTAAAATAGCGAAACCTGCCCAGCCATATTGAATGCCTGACAAATAAACAGGTAAAAACCCTTCACAAGGTGAGAATGTAAGTAAAGCCAACAACCCCAGAATGACCGCCTTATCTGACCGACCCGCTACAAATGGCTTTTCACCACAATTTTCATGGTTATCGTGGTTATGGCTATGGCCTGAATGATGATGGCCGTGGTCATGTTCAGTATATTCAATATCGTAATCATGCCCGTGATTTCCATGCGCTAACGTCAAACGTGCCTTAAACTCATGAGGCTCGGGGATTTCTTCGACGGATTCAAGGTAGCTAACATTATCCGTGAAGGTGAACAACTGCTGTGAACCATCAGCTCGCGTTGTTCGGATAGTAACGGTTTGCCCTGAAGGTGGATTGATAATCTTACCATGATCTTCAAAGTTCAAACGAAACCGTGGAGGCACACCATCCTCAAAAACTGATAACACAACAACGCCATGTCCTGTATTTATTCGGTGCTCATCATCATGCTCATGAATTGCATGGTTATGCCCTTTCGTCCATGGGAACTTCCAATGATGATGTCCGCCGCCCCCACTCTTTTGGCGAACCAAATAGAAAATACCAAAGGCAATAAGCAATCCGCCTACGATGAGAGGAAACGCTCCACCAAGCCAGCCTTCAACTTTAATCCCAAGGAAAACAACCAGAACACCCAGCAATGTCGTAAACAAAACATGACCTAGGCTTGCGAGGGCAGTAACCCATAAAGTCTTAGATTTACTCCATCCCTGCCCACGCCCAGCCAGAACAAAAGGCAGCCAATGGGTTGGCAACGCCGCATGGGCAAAAGCAACAGTAAATCCTGTTACAGCGATAGATAGTAAAACTGACTCGTTCATAAGACACCTTGATTTATTTGTTAAGTGAAACTATCTTACAACCTATAGCGACTAGAGGTTCAAGATGTTTTTAACAATTGGTGAATTATCTTCCGCAAGCGGCGTCCAGATTGAGACAATCCGGTATTACGAGAGCGTTAAACTCATGCCTGAGCCTGAAAGAACATCAGGTAAACAACGCCGTTATACAAAAAATGACGTCAAACGCCTATCATTCATAAAACACGCCCGTGAATTGGGATTCGAAGCGGCGGCCATTGCGGATATATTGGCAATAACGGAAAAGAGCGATGCCTCTTGTGACAAAATTGACGGGATAGCCCGCAACCATCTTGCCATCGTTGAAGATAAAATAGCCAGCCTAAAAGCCTTAAAAAAGGAACTGGTGCGTATGCTAGACCATTGTGGAACAGGGAAGGTTGCAGACTGCCATTGATCCACCCCCTATAAATGAGTCCGGATCCAGAGTGAATCTGGGTATATTATGGACACATTTAAGGAGGAATAGAAATGGCTCGGAAGAGATTTACGACGGAGCAGATTATCGGGTATTTGCGTCAGGCTGAGGTAATGATTGGGCGTGGATGCACGATAGAAGAGATGTTGCGCGAGATTGATGTGACGGCGAACACGTATTATCGCTGGCGCAAGGAATATGGCGGGTTGGGAATGGATCAGGCCCGCCGCCTCAAGGAACTGGAAAGCGAGAATGCCCGTCTTAAACGGGCTGTGGCTGATCTGACACTTGATAATCTGATCTTGAAGGAAGTATCGACGGGAAAGTTCTGACCAGTCCGGAGCGGCGACGGGAGGCTGTGATATATGCACAGCAGAAACTGGGAGTGACAGAGCGGCGTGCATGCGCCGCTCTTGGTCAAAGCCGAGGATTACAAAGGCGCAAGAAGGTCAAACCTGATGATGAAGCGGGTTTAACGGCAGATATTATCCGACTTGCCAGCCAGTATGGGCGATATGGCTACAAACGGATTACAGCGCTACTCCGTGTGGAGGGTTGGCAGGTTAACCACAAACGGGTTGAGCGCATCTGGCGGCAGGAAGGTCTCAAGGTTCCAGCAAAACACAAGAAGAAAAGCCGATTGTATTTGAATGACGGATCCTGTATCCGTCTGCGGCCATGCTGGCCGAACCATGTCTGGGCATATGACTTTGTGGCAGATCAGCTTAAGGATGGAACAAAAATCAGAACGCTTACAGTGATTGATGAATATACACGGGAGTGCCTTTCCCTGCGTACGGGCTACAGCCTTAAGGCCGATGATGTAATGGATGTTCTGACTGATTTGTTTATCACACGCGGGATCCCGGATCATATCAGGTCGGACAACGGATCGGAATTTACAGCGAAATCAATCAAGGCGTGGTTACCGAAGCTGGGCGTCGAAACACTCTACATAGAACCAGGCAGCCCATGGGAGAACGGCTATAACGAGAGCTTCAATGGGCGCCTCAGAGATGAATGCCTGAATGGGGAGACATTCTATACCCTCAAAGAAGCACAGGTCATTCTGGAACAATGGCGGCATCATTACAATCATATAAGGCCGCATACCAGCCTCGGGTATAAGCCTCCGGCACCGCTCGCCAAAACAAACGTCCCCATGAAGGAAGGGGCCTTCGCTTACGCTCCAGCCCCTTCCTTCATGCTCCCATCAGGGCATAAAGATTCACTTAAACCCTGGACTCAATAATGGGGGTTGACCACTCTAATAAAAAGAATTTATTATAAAGTTTCTAGAAATTATAAAAAATTCTGTAGCTATTCCTGAATAATGATATTGAAATATTATTAGCTAATTAGTGACTTATCAACGCAGATTTAAAGAAAACGCTAAGAGAGTTACTAGACTTAAATTAATAACCCATATTAGAATATTATTCCTTAATCTATATTATCGTTTTTGTTTCATGTAGCCGCAAAGCTAAAATGTCACCTATTAGCAAAGTAGAAATGTCACTCTTGTATCCATAAGAATAGATCAAGGGGGCCTACAAAATGGGATGGATAATGATGAGTGAGCGAGAATTAAACCGGATTGAAGTTTTATCACAGGTAAATGACGGTCGTTTAAGTGTTATGGATGGATCCCTTTTGCTGGGGCTATCGACGCGCCAAACTTTTCGTTTGTTGGTGCGTTTTCGGGATGATGGACCATCAGCTCTACGGCACAAAGCTCGTGGCAATGCTCCGAACAACACCATTCATGCAGCCAAGCGAAGTTATGCACTGGATCTCGTCCGCGAGAACTATGCAGATTTTGGCCCTACACTGGCCAGCGAGATGCTATTGGAACATCACGGGGTGAAAGTTTCGCGCGAGACGTTGCGCAAGTGGATGCAAGAAGACGGCTTGTGGCTATCACGTAAGCAGCGCCGTGTGTTTCATCAACCCCGCCTACGGCGCGAATACTATGGCGAATTAATACAGATAGATGGGTCTGATCACCGGTGGTTTGAGGATCGGGCTCCCGCATGCACCCTTCTCGTATTTGTAGATGATGCAAGCAGTACGCTGATGCATCTCCAGTTTGTCAGGTCAGAGAGCACATTCAGTTATTTCGAAGCTGTGGAAGGTTATCTGAAGAAACATGGGCGCCCTGTGGCGTTTTACAGTGATAAGCATACTGTTTTCAGAGCGGCTATGCAGGAGGCCAAAACTGGCCATGGTGTGACCCAGTTCGGACGGGCAATGAATGAGCTGAACATCGAGATTCTATGCGCGAACAGCTCTCAGGCTAAGGGGCGCGTTGAACGTGCAAACAGGACATTACAAGATCGGTTGGTGAAGGAGCTGCGTCTTGCCGGGATTTCCAACATGGATGATGGCAACAGGTTTTTACAGGACTTTATGGAGCGATATAATGATAAATTTGCGAAAGTTCCACGTCGCCCAGACAATTTACACCGGGCGTTGAATGTTGAGCCTGATCGTTTGCGTGACATTTTGTGTCTGCGCGATGAACGCTATGTCGGAAAGCAGTTGGTGTTTTCCTACGAACGTAAGCGTATTGTTCTCGAAGAGAATGAAGTTAGTCGTAATCTGCCTGGACAATATGTAGACAGTTACGAGTTTGCGGATGGCCGTTTGGATTTTCGCTGGAAAGGCATTAAACTCCCCTACACCGTTTTTGACAGGGATCAGCAACGGGTTACACAGGCCGCGATTGTTGAAAATAAGCGCCTTGGGGCCGTTCTGGAACAAATCAGGCAAGAACAGGAAAAATCCCTTCCACCCGCGCATCGCGTGGGCAGGCAGCGCACAAAATATACACCAACTGGCCGCAAATCTCCGGGGCGCGCGCCCATAGGACCCAATGGCACCCCCTTGACTTTACAGCAGGAAATTACGTTATGATCTGTGCAAGGTAAGGCTTTCCATCCCTGCGATACTTGGGGGTCTCCGGGCTGGAAAGCCTTACTCCCGTCACCACCTCAGATGACATTTCTGCTTTGCTCAATCTGTGACATTTCTATTTTGTTGCAACAAAACTTTCAAAAAGCACTCTTTTAATTTTATTTAATATAACACACTGTTATTAAATAATTTATCTAAACTTTTACTATATTTGACTGTCAGAAATATATATGTTATTATCTGACTATAAAGGTATAAAAATGACGACTATTTCAGACACCATTTTGAGGAGAATTCGCGCCAAACAGCGCGGCTGGGTATTTACACCCAAAGATTTCTTCGATGTTGGTTCACGCGCGGCCGTCGATCAAACTCTATCGCGCTTAGTAAAGTCTGGCGTTATTCGTCGGCTGGATCGTGGTTTATTTGATTACCCTAAGAAGCATCCTGTTCTGGGCACACTTTCACCCGCTGCTGATAAGGTCGCTCAGGCGATAAGCTCTAAAACTGGCGATAAGGCTCTACCCTCCGGGGCAACGGCCGCTAATATGTTGGGCTTAACTACACAAGTTTCTGCAAAACCCGTCTTTGTGACTAATGGTAAATCAAGAAAAAAGTCCCTAGCAGGCCGTATAATCACCGTGAAACACGCGAGAGTCCCAATCATAGACAATATTCCGGATACAGTTAATCTGGCACTTCAGGCTCTCTCCTATCTCGGTAAGGATGGAGTTGATCAACAGACCATTGTACAATGTGCGAGTCGTTTAGCAGATGCAGACGTAAAACATCTTACAAAGGCCTCTCATCAGGTCCCTGGGTGGATAGCTGATATTATTTTACAAATAAAGATGGCCAAATATGGACAAATTCGCGCAGCTACCTAATCAGGAACGTCACGACATCCTGCAAGAAGCCGCTTCCCAGAGAGGCTTAACTGATATTATTCTTGAAAAGGATTTTTAGGTCCGCTGGACACTAAAGCAACTTTTCCTATCACCAACTTTATCTCCCTATCTGACATTTAAAGGCGGAACATCTCTCTCTAAAGCATATGGCCTTATTGAGCGATTTTCCGAAGACATTGATCTAACCATATCTCGTGATGCACCGTTTCTCAAAGAGGGACTAAGCCCTATGGAGGTTGAAATATCAGGCAAAGAGAGAAAACGACGTATTGAAACTCTAAGCACGAACGCCAAGGCTTTTGTGAGTGAAGTTGCACTCAAAGACATAAGTTCACTAATAGCAGACCACCTCACCTCAGTCCTAGGACACAGGACAATCGATATGTTTATTAAAATTAAAAACTGGGGCGGTAATCACCTATATTTTCAAAAACGGCAATATCTCTAAGCTTAACTGCTCCAGTCAGAGAAATTTAGAAGCATAACGGGTATTGACACCCTCTTTATTTTGAGTTACTTTGTTAATACAAAAACACAGCGATTAAGAAATAAATGCGAAAAAGTTTGGAAAAAAACACTTCATTTTTTAGAGGAAATTTTTCTTCCAAATTATTTTAATGTGTGTTGTATTATTAGAAATAATCGAATGCCCATTAAGAACCCGCCTAGGATACGGCAACGCAGTTCGAAGCGCTAACATCTGAGATACAATGAGTTTATGAGCATGAATAAAGAGCTACAGCCTTCAGTGGAAGTTCGCAGAATTGAAACTAGTGCCGAATTAAAAAATGTTCTAGAGTCTGGGTTGAATGATTTATATCAAAGAGTATTTGCAGCCCCACCTTATAATGAAAAATTTACTACTGACGAAGTTATAGATATATTTTTATCCTATTTTGAAAGTGGCGGAATAATATTTGTTGCTAAGGATGATACAGATAAGCCAGTGGCATTTGTAACCGCAGTTCCTCTTAAATCGGAATTTAACGTGGCAGCCCTTGTGAGTAAAAATGTTGATATAAATTGTTCATCATACTTTGCCGAAGATGGTGTTGCTGAAAATCTTCGTAAAAATGGGATCTCGGCGAGAATGAAAGCGATTTTACTTTCAGCTTGTCAACAAGAGGGATATGAGTCTCTTATTCTAAGGACAAGTGTCTACAACTATAAACAAATTAGCGCTGTAAATAAGGCTGGCGGCGTTGTTATTGCTGGTTTATTCCAGAATGTTAGCAGCCCAAGAGCGGATGGAACTATGACCCAAGATACACGATCATTTTATAAGTTTGACCTAGATGCAAACACAGCTTCGAATAAGACTGTACTGGAGAGAGTAACTATAGTACGCCCAGGTGGAAACGATACTGCTATCGTATGGGATGACATCCCGCGCGAAGAACAAGGCACTTTATCTAAAAGAATTCAAAGTACTTATCCTGGAATTGAACAAGTCATGTTTGTTGAACGTGGCCAAAATGGTCTTGTTCGTGGTCAAATGGCCGGAGGTGAGTTCTGCGGAAACGCAACAAGATCATTAGGATATCTTGTCAGAGAAGGACGAGATGGCCAAGCCTTTTTGGAAATTTCTGGCGCATCACAACCTATGTCCGTCGTTGTTGAAAGTGGAATGGCCCAAACCTCTTTGCCCGTGAAAGAGGATTTAAATTCTGCACAGCCTTCAGGAGATGACTACATTGTTCATCTTGATGGTATATCTTTCATTATAACTGCCAAAGATAGTGTACTAGGCGCAACAATCTTGTCTCAACAAGATACTGAACAGCAAAAAGCAATGGCTTTGAATGCTCTTCGGGAAAAAGGCCTATCTGATAGATATCCAGCATCCGGAGTGATGATCATCGATAGACAATCGGAAAATTCATTTAAAGTTGAGCCATTTGTATATGTAAGAGATACAGGGACTCTTTATTATGAAACTGGTTGCGGTAGCGGATCAACTTCTATTGGTATAATGGTTGCAAAAGAATCTGGTTCATCTGTTAAGAACCTTAAAATCACTCAACCTAGCGGAATGGATCTATTGGTTTCGATTAATCGTGATGAAGAGAAATTTGAGAGCGCCACAGTGAACGGGCCTATCGAAATATTATTTGATGGCCGTATGCATATAGCCTCGCCTGAGGTCGCTCTAACAACTGCAGCTCCACAAGCAGCAATCGCTTAAGCTCATTTTTGAAAGTATCGTAATATAATGACCAAAGATGAACTCTTCGTTCTTTTAGAAGAAAAATTTTTAACATACAAAGACCTCAAATCTACTCCCGTTGCAGAAAATCATGAGCCTATGGTTTCACTTAAAAAGAGTGGGGTGAAATTTACCCTACTCGATGGACTTATCCCTCCTTCAACGGGCGATGATATCTTTGTGCGGGCTGGTGTCTCCGAAAAATTAAAAAAAGCTCAGTTAATGATTGCGGACCTAATAGATGGTTGTGTTTTAGATATCGTATACGGATACAGATCACTCGCTGTCCAAAAAAATAGCTACGAAGAATTTAGACATATTATTAGTAACCAACCTAATCCTCCGACCTCTGAAGATGAATTGAACGAGGCCATTCACCGTTTGGTTGCTGTTCCTGAAGTAGCTGGGCATCCTACCGGAGGCGCCGTTGATGTGAGAATTATCGACAAAGATGGTAAAGAATTAGATATGGGTACCCCAGCACATAATTTCGAGAAAGAAAGCTATACTTTTAATCCTTTCCTTTCAAAGCAAGTTTGGGATAATAGACAAAAGCTAAGACAAACCATGCTTGGATTGGGCTTTGCTCCATTTGACGGAGAGTGGTGGCACTTTTCTTATGGTGATAGAGAATGGGCTACTTACTATAAAAAACCACACGCAATATATGACCAAATTGATTTGGACAGTGTGCTAAAATCATAAAATAGCCATTTATTTTGGAACCCAATCATTTGATAGGACTAATCTTCTAGCCATGTCAGCCATATTAATAACTTCGAGTTGCCCAACATCAGTAATAATAGCAACATTCGGAATATTCTTGGCTCTTGCATAATGCAGTTTATCTTCTAATGATCCCGCACCATAGGCTATTTCAATAGAACTTCCTGTAGCTCTTAAGTTATGAGCAATCATTTCAGCGTGCATAGCATATGCATTACTATTGTAAACAATAAGTGCCTTTGTCCGTGTGCCAGACATTAATGGTAATCTTTTGGAGTCACGCATCAAATCAATAGCACGGGTTACCTCAAATGAGGCACCCACTCCTGGGCGACTTTCTTTCATAAAATGCCCGACTAGATTATCGTATCGGCCGCCAACAATAATAGGAGGATAAGTTGGGCTATCTTTACAACGTCCTTCATAAACAGTTCCGGTATAATAATTCATATCGCGTACAACTGACATATCTGCCTGAACCGTACCTGTTTGAATGTCTTGTAGCCTATCCATTACCAACATCAATTCTTCGATTCCATCCTCAAGCAGTTTGTTTGGCTTAGCCAGACGCAATACTTCGTCAGCAAATGAGGAGGTTGAGGATTTAATCATGGCAAAATCTAAACAGCGAGTTGCCAAAACCTTATCAGTCTTAAACAAGCTATATAATTGCGCTTGGATTCCTTGCCATCCCAGAATGTCCCTTTTTTCAATGACTCTTATGATTTTTTCAGTTAATTCATCATCGAACCCAAGAGAAGAAAAGAAACCTTTCGTAATTTTACGATTGCTAATTCCTAATTCAATTGAACCAATACCCAGTTCATTAGCCACATCACACATAATACGCGGGAATTCTGCATCATATTCTATTGGAACATAACCATCACCAACAACATCGATATCGGCTTGAATAAATTCTCTATATTGCCCACGTGTTATTTCTTGGTTTCTCCATACCGGCCCTATTCTTGCGGTTTTAAAAGGAAGAATAATCGCAGGGCTGCCAGAGTTTTCCGCCATATATCTTGCGAGAGGAACAGTATGATCATACCTTAAACCATATAATTCTTCTTTTGTACCATTTCCTGATGCTGCACCTGAGAAAGATTTTTGGATTGCGAATATCTGGCTAGGTTTCCTATCACCTTCTTCTAATCTTAAAACATGCAACTCCTCTACTGCCTTTGTTTTAATACGAGGATAACCATATAATTCAAAGACACCCTGTATTTTTGCAATCCATTGTCTTTCTACTGCTTCTATTTCAGGAGAATAATCGGAAAATCCAGCGCTCGCTGTAGGTTTATAATATCTGCGATTTGGTTCATCTTGTCTTTTAAGCAGACCAGGGACAATCGGGGTTCCATCTGGTAAGCGACGTGTTGTTAAGAATACATCATAAGCGACATGTTTTGCACCGCCTGATGTTTCCTTTTTTCTTTCAGGAACATATTTGGCAATAATATTCCGAGTATCTTCGATAGTTTTCCCAGGGAAGATAATAAATGTCCCGCCATGAAAAAGTTGATCACTCTCAGCAGGGCCATCAAAAAGCCCTTCTCCTCCTAAATATACAGCTGAAGATATTTCATCTTTATAGAGAAATCTTCCAAAATATTGATCCTCTACATCCTCAAAAGCATCATATTTTGCCCCGAGTGTCTTTTTCGTTTCATTCCAACGATCCCCTATACCCGTAGCTAAATATATCTGCTCTAAAGCATCTTCAATCGATTGTGGGGAGCAGCCTTCTATATTGGCGCCTAAGGATCTAATGATTTCTTTTATTTTTTTAGATTTTGATTCACTTGGAGACATAAACAAAATACAGCCGGTGCCGTCAATCTTAACACCCTGTGCTGTATTATCCTTATGGTTTTTGAAATAAAAACGATAGTCCTTACGCCCTGTACTTGGGTCAATAAATATACTTCCATCCTTTTCAGTTTTGGGGGCTATACAAGGATGAAGAACCAAGGGTTCTCCATCAGCATTCAACATGTTAGGAATAGGCCATGAAAATCGTGCTGATGTTTCAATGTCTCTATTATAAGTTACTTCAAATAAAAAATCAGGATTTAAATCCTCAACCGTCCAACGCTGAACCACTTCGCAGCTTCCCCCCAAGCTTTTATTACTCAAATAGAATTACATCCCCTACAAAACGTATGTAAATTATTTTTTATTATGATAGACAGGCTCCATGCGCTCTACACTATCTAAAGCTCTATGATCATTTCCTACAGCAATCAGGATGAGTTCCGTGGTTGCTTTAATCGCATGATCAACCATGCTTGGCACTAAATAACAAACACCTGGCTCTAAAGCATAATCAACACCATCATACTCTACAAAACCTGTACCCTTAATCGCAAAAAGAATATGAGCTCCTTCATGAGTATGGTTCATTACGCCTTGGCCAGCTGGAAATCTAATAACGTCAGCACCGAATTTATCAATCTTAACCAAAGGAGAACCTGTCCCATCACTATTACACATTTTTATGGGTCTGACCCCTGATGGTACGGACAACACTTCGTTTTCAAGCATATCCGCCCAACGTGTAATTTGTATTGGGGGAACTTCTTGTCCAACTTTAATCTTCAGAACGCTCATAGATTTCTCCGCTAATGATGATTTGTAGGAATATATAACATAATCAAAAGAAATCTGTCAAACAACTACTTTATATTAAATAGAAAGAATATTACTTAAGCTACATTGCTCTCTCGAATAGATTTAACTAATGACAATGTCATGGGAGTTAAAAAATTGACCTTTTTCGCCCTCAAGATTAAATCTTCTGAAAGCCATGGCAATTCGATTTTTCGGCCTTTCAAAAGATCATCTAGCATAGAGCTGCGGGAAGTATACGCTAGCTTTTTTGCCTTTTCTAAATGTATATGAAGCAAATCATTTGGTAGATCAGGTTGATATATTCTCGCAACCCCCACAGATTCTTTCATAGCTTCACAAAAGCTATTCCATTGTAATTGATTGTCTCGAATTGATCCAATACTCGACTGGAATGCACTTGTCACGCTGCTGAGGGCGCAAATGAAAGAAAATTTCTCCCATAAATTTAGATGTATATTTTCACTCACTTGAGTATTAATTCCAGACTCCTTAAAAGCTACAGCAAAGAAATTTACCTTCTCTGTTATACCATTATTTGAACCAAATTGGATAAGTGGCTTACCACCACATTGTCGTACAACACCTGGATCTTCTAGAGTGAGCGTCGCATATGTAAGTCCCGGAAGTATTAAATTATCAGGAAAAGAATGGGCGGCTGCCTCATGCGCCCATAAGCCATTTTGCAAAGTTAATATCGCAGCATTCTCGCCTATTCTGTGACATATCTCTAAGGCATTCTCTAGGTCATAGTTTTTAACAGTTACAAGAGCAATATCCGGGAGAAAGCTATCAGGGACTCTTTCCGATACCTCAACGTGGTTTAGCTCAAAACCGTCTATATCGCTTACAATACGTATTCCTTTAGACTGTAAAGCTACCAGATTATTGCCTCTTGCAATAAAATGCACATGGTGCCCAGCTTTTGATAGAAGAGAGCCGTAATAAGCTCCTAGCGCCCCTGCCCCAACAACTAATACTCTCATTTTAACCCCCTAAAATTATTTTCTTCTATTTCTAACAAATCAAGTATATTGTGAACCCATTACTTAAACATTACATAATGATTATGCAAGTTAGTTAAACTTATCATGTGCGGTATTACGTTTCTTATTAACCGGGACAACCAACCCATAGAAGTTTCTGTAATATCCCATATTACAAATGCTCTGAAACATCGCGGGCCTGATCATCAGGATACATGGACGCATAATAACGTAGGACTTGGTCATACGCGTCTTGCTATTATTGATCCCGAAGGTGGCCAACAACCACTCTTCAATGAGACCAAAGATATTGTCGTCATTTTTAATGGTGAAATATACAATCATAAATTCTTACGAACAACTCTTGAGAATAAAGGGCATATTCTAGGGAATAAATCTGATGGCGCCGTAATCCCTCATTTATTCGAAGAATATGGTGCTGACTGTTTCCTAAAGCTTGATGGAATGTTCTCGATTATTCTTTATGATTTACGCCACAATAAAATTTATATTGTTCGGGATCGTCTGGGTATTAAACCTCTAGTCACATATATCGATGAAAATATTTTTATTGGCGGATCTGAAATCAGGGCTTTGCTCAGACATCCTAAAGTACCTCGTCAAATTAATCGTCAATCTATTGCCGATTTTCTGACATTTGGTTATCCGATGGAGCCCGATACAGTTTTAAAAAATATATATTCATTTAAACCTGGTGAAATTGGTATTTATGATTTAGCCAACCATAAGCTTTCTTGCTCTCCTTATTGGAAGCCATCGTTCCCTAAACATAATGAGTATAGCAGCTATAGTGGAAAGCAAATAAGAGAAGAATTTGAAAGTTTATTTCTCGACGTCATAGGAACACATATTGATGCAGACGTTCCGGTGGCTTGCTATATTAGTGGTGGAATTGACTCCTCTGCAGTTACGGCTGCAATTGCTTTGCGCCGGCCTGATTTAAAAGCATTCTCATTGAGTTTCTCCCAAGCAAAATTTGATGAGATGAGATATGCGACTGAAGTCACAGAACAATCGAACGTGCAGCTTCATAAAGTCCAAGCCGATAATATCACATTAGAAAATTTATATGATGCCGTTATTCGCGTCGAACAGCCTCAGATTTTTACATTAGACGTAGCCAATCAATTACTCTCTTCGACAACTAGCAAAACGGGTTTTAAGGTAGTTTTAACTGGGGATGGTGCTGACGAAATGCTCGGAGGATATGATCATTTTATGGCTGATGCTTGGCGAAGAAGGATTGCGCATATTCCTGGAACAGGATGGATATTCAACAAAATTTTATCTAATCTTGGCTACCCAAAAGATTTTCATACTCATTATAAAAAAGTAATGATTGATGAAAAATCAAAGCCTATTGGTTTATTTGGGTTTATTCCACCTTGGTATGCTATATGGCGACTTAACCAAAACATCTCATTTCCTCTTCTAAAGTATCCAGGTAGAGATCCTTTAGATAAAGATGGCCCCATTGCCAATATTTGCGCACACGCTCAAGAACACATAAAAAATATCGCACCTCTTAACAAAGCTATTTATTTAGAAATGCACACACGTCTTCCATCTTGGACCTTATGGAAGGCAGACCGCAATCCGATGGTTAATAGTTTGGAGGCTCGTCTCCCATATTTAGATAACAGACTGATTGATTTTTTCTTAAAGATTCCTCCACATTTTAAAATGAATCTGCATAAAGAAAAATATATCCTTCGTGAAGGATTCCGAAATTTATTGCCGAAATCCATTCTTAAAAGAAGAAAATATGCATTTAATACGCCGATTAATAAATTTTTACTCAGCCCTGAAAAACTTGACCAGTGGCTGGGTCATGACGCATTAATAAAGACTGATATTTTTAGAGAAGATGCGGTACTGGCATTATTGAACAAGATAAAAACTCCTGAGCCATCCGAACCATTTAAACATGCTTTAGAGGTTCAAACTTTGATCGGGGTTTTAACGACGCAAATGTTATTGCTACATTATGAAGCAACTTAATAGAAAGCAGATAAATAGATGACAAATCATATCAATGATGGTTTTTTGGAAGAACAAGATGGGCATACCGTTTATTGGCGCACTTTTGGTAATCCAAATGGCAAGCCTCTGCTTTTCTTTCATGGCGGACCAGGGGGGGGATTTAATGAGGATTATCTCCACTTATTTGATTTAACAAAAATCAATTTTATCACATTTGATCAGAGAGGGACAGGTCGTTCTGAACCATTTGGATCTATTGAAAAAAATACAACAATAGATATTCTGCGCGATGCTGAGCGCCTGAGAAAACATTTGCAATTAGAGAAATGGATCGTTGCGGGACACTCATGGGGAGGCACTCTTTCACTTCAATATGCACGACTTTTCCCTGATAAATGTGAAAAAGTATTTGTATCGGCATATTTTGGTGGACACCCAGAAAATCAAGATTGGGCATATGGCGGCGTTCGTATCTTTATACCTGAGGAAATTGCTGCATTTGAGAATTTACGCCCTCAGCATGAACAAAAACCAGTTTCCACATGGATTCTTGATACACTCAATGATCCCAATGCAGATGTAGATGTGTTAAAAGAAATTGTTTATCGATTTAATTGTGTAGCGGCAAAAATAACCCGCCTCTCTCCGGTTGCTGTTAATCGTGCTGCGATTGGGCCAAAAGAAATTGCGAAAGCAAAAATATTTTTTCATTATGTTGTTGGAGACTTTTTTATGTCGCCTCCGCTATCGCTTGTGGAGGGCTTTGAAAAAGTAACAATACCTATTGAAGCATTACATGGCTTTTTAGATCTTGATGCTCCACCGCTACAAATCATAGAAATGCAGAAACACATTCCTCAATTAAAAATAACCCAAGTAGCGGGCGGGCATAACTTAATGGAAGAGCCTATGCAAAGCTCTTATAGAGCTTTATTAAGGCAGCTTATTCCTTAAATATTATAAAACTCTAATTATCACAAATAAATTGCAATCTAATTGATTGTATGTTAATTACATAACAAAACAAATTGAATACCTATTTTTTGGGATGCAACATGTCAACAAATGATGAATATTTAAGACTTCCCAGAGGCTTCTTTGATCGCGATGAAGAATGGGTGCAATTCAAAAGACAAGTTTTATCAACACATACCACCGTCGGATCATCCATCGGAGCAAACCTCTTAGAATTATCGCCATTAGGCTTTCGCGATACTTTTACTAAAGCGTCCAATAATGCTGGCGATAAAGTATTTGATTTCGCCGACAAAGCCGGACGTCAGTTATTTTTGGCATGCGATTCAACACCAGCTGTACTTCGAAATTATTGCAATAGCAATCAGCAAGGGAAAGCGACACGCGTGGGGTTTGTAGCCCCTTTATTCCGTTACAGAGATGGCCCTACTCGTCACTTTAGCCAGATTGGTTATGCGGCAATTAATGAAGCATTGCCAACAAATGCTGTCGACTTTTCTCTTCTGCAATTGGTTGGAGCAATGACTAATCTTTGCAAAAAATCAAATCTGACGATTCAAGTCTTCATCAATGATTTTAAGGCATTGCGCACTATGCTAAATGATGGAGGCATTTCAAACGAAGAAATGCCTGATTTTCTGCATAGCCTGCAATTTTCAACGCTTGAGCAACGTGCAGATTTATTAAAGGAACGGATTTCAAATCCGCATGTCCTGCCTGATTTATTAGATGTTCTAACATTACAAAGATTAGGACAAGCCCCTTATCAACATATTCATGAAATGGCACTCGCTATTAAAAGATATACAGGTGCGGATGTTATTATTGATACAACTAACCTTCATAGTGTTGAGACAGTCAGCGGATATGCAGTACGCTTCTTGACACAAGATGGAATCCATTTAGGCGATGGCGGACAATATAATAATTTTGGCCAGGCTTTTGACTCTCGTATTCAAACTCTACGTAGCGTGGCTACAGGTGTTGAGGCTATTTCTCAAAACATACCTATTCCATCATTGCCCAGTCCTGAGAATAAAATAATGGTTCTGAATTTAGGAGCCTCCGACCATTTTGTTACACAAGCTTTACAACATCTTGGAGAAAAGGGATTCTCTGTTGTATATGGAGGCATTCCTGCCAACCTTGCTAAAGCAATTAAAAAGGTTGCGAGCGAAGGCTATACTCACTTGACAATACTAGGTGATACAGAGGAAAAAAGTTCAGAAATATATGTAAAAGAACTATCTCAACGTATAACGCAGACCATGGGATTACCTAGCCAGAAGCCTTAAATTTATAAAATACTTGTAAGAAAAATAAAAATATCTAATGTCTAAAAACGATAGAAAGTAAGAGAGAGAAAATGTCAAAAGTTCCAAAACCTGTTAGCGGTTTCCCTGAATGGCTTCCTGAAGCACGCCGTGTCGAGCTTCAATGGATAGATATTATGCGTCGCACATTCGAAAGTTATGGTTATGCCTCCATCGAACCAGCTTCTGTAGAAGAAGTAAGTGTTATTCAAGCTAAAGGGGATGATGCAGATAAAGAAATTTATGCACTGAGAAGATTAAGTGGTGAGCAAACTGCAGATGAACCACGCCTTGCGCTACATTTTGACTTAACAGTACCTATGGCACGTTATGTTGCACAGAATTTTTCTGCACTTCAATTTCCATTTAAACGCTTCCAACTTCAAAAAGCGTGGCGTGGCGAACGTCCTCAAGAAGGTCGTTATCGTGAATTTACTCAAGCAGATATTGACGTCATTGATCAAGGATCCGTGTCCTTCCACTTTGATGCAGAAATGCCGCGTATTGTTCACAAGATACTTCACACCATCGGCATCGATAATGTTCATACAAACGTCAATAATCGTAAAATCATTCAGGGCTATTACGAAGGTCTAGGAATTGCCGACCCTATGAAGGCTATTCAAATCATTGATAAAATCGACAAAATTGGTCCATCTGGTGTGCAGCAAATGTTAATGTCTCAAATGGGACTTACTGAAGATGTAGCTCAAAAATGTTTGCAATTGGCCCAGATTCGTTCTGAAGATACTGGCTTTATTGATCAAATCCGCGCACTGGGAGTGTCTAGCGCCTTATTAGATCAAGGTATAGAAGAGTTAAAATACGTCATGGATCGCTTATCAGACCTTCCCAAAGGTTCGGTTATTGCAAATATGTCTATTGCACGTGGTCTCAATTACTATACAGGCACAGTTTATGAAGGGAAATTGGGAGACTACCCAGACTTCCCTACTATCTTTGCCGGTGGTCGCTATGAGAATTTGGTTGGTACTTACCTCAATAGAAGCTTGCCAGGTGTAGGTATTTCAATTGGCCTTACACGGATCTTCGGCAAATTGTTAAAAGAAGGTAGGATTAAACTCGGTGAGAAAAGCCCAACTCACGTTGTAATTATTAATACACCAGAATCTGATCAAAATGAGCTGATGCGTAAAGCCGAGCTTATGCGTAAGAATAGTGTGAATGTTGAAGTTTTCCACGAACCGGAAACAAAAACCAGCAATCAGATCAGATATGCAACCCGTAAAGGAATCCCATATATCATGTTTGCCTCAGAAGGTGCTGATGAGATTAAAAATCTCGAAACAGGTGAACAGACTGCTGTTGATGTAGCATCATGGCAACCTGACAGACATAATACATATCAATCACGTATTGAGCCATCTCAACGCTGTTCAGTATTACCATTAGCTGTACCGGGCCCTAAATGACCAAAGGTTATACACGCTGGAACTCTCTTTCTGAAGCGAGCGCGGGATTAAATGCTCTGCGAGCTTCAGGTAAGACCATCGGCTCTATACATTCTTTGGGTGCTCTGCATGAGGGGCATGGAAAAGTCATTCAAATAGCAGCGAAAGAAAATGACTGTGTTGTAGTCAGTGTTTACCCAAACGCTGCTCAGTTAGCGCCAGGCTCCGTCTATCAATATGATGCAGAAGCAGATTGTGATTTAGCACATAAATTTGGAGCAACACATTTAATATGTCCTGATACATCAGAAATGTATCCCTCTGAATATCGTACATTTTTTGATCAAGGTGATTATTATAAACGCCTTGATGGAACTGTTGTTCCTTATCTTTTCCGTGGAATGATAACAATGTCTACACGTTGGATCATTTTCACAAGACCCACGCGAACATATTGGGGGCTGAAAGATATAGGACAAACAATATTGGTCAACCGAGCGGTTAAAGACCTCTTGATTGATACAGAGGTACGCGAAGTACCCTGCGTAAGATATAAAAGTGGTATTGCGATTTCATCCCGTCTCATGAATCAACCAGAAGCAAAAATTTTGGAATTTCAAAGAGTATATGAAGCATTAGAAGTAGGTAGAAAAGCCATTGCGGGTGGATTAGCTAATTCTGAGAAGATTATTCAAATCATGCATGACCATCTCAATCCATCTGCAATGAAATACTTTTCATTAAAGTATATCAAAATAGCGAAGCCTCTCGATTTTGAAGAGCCTACTGAAATAGACATTCCATTAATCATGCATATCGTTGTGAGCGATGGGCCTAAGAATTATTTTGAAGGCCATTACCTCAGATCACAAACAGATCTGATGAATGCTCCAGAGACCATTTGGCTTGATGACTATTATCCACCATTTAAGGAATAATAAATGCAACGTCGTAAAATATTGCTTTATGGTTCAGGGAATGGGCGAGAGCACGCTACTTTACGAGCATTAAAATTTGATCACAATACTGACGTAGATGTTCGCTGCTTAGTCCATGGTACCAATGCTTTAATGCTCAGAGAACCAGGAGTTTACAGTATCAAATCACGAAATGATGCCCTATCTTTTGCGGAAGAGTTTCAACCCGATAATGTTTTAATTCTAAGCCCGACTGAATTGATTGCAGGAGATGCCGATTTCTTTTCACAGAATGGCTACAACGTATTTGGAGCTTCTCAAAAAGCCTCGCTCATCGAGCATAGTAAAGTTTTCTCTAAAAAGTTTATGATGAAGTATCATATTCCAACTCCGGATTATTATGCTGCGCAAAATCTTGTAGATGCAGAAACTTATCTTATTGAGAACTGGAGTCTGCGTAAAAAGGGTTATGTCCTCAAAAAAGACATTTTCTCTATGAATGCATATGATCGTACAGATACTCCAGACACATTAGAAGAAGCCATTACCTCCGTTCGTCGCCTATATAATGGGGCTGAGTCTGGGCAGATGATTTTAGAAGAGCGTATTTCAGGCTATGAACTTTCACTCCATATATTAGTTGATGGATCCCGATACTATGTAATGCCTGCTGTCCAAGATTACAAAAAATTATTTCCCAATGATCTGGGTCCGATGACACATGGTGTCGCTGCCGTTGCGACGTCAGCTCCCTACCCGATAGATTTATACAGCAAAATTTGTAAGCAGATTATCGAGCCTACTTTAGAAGGATTTATCGCAGAGAAAATTGAATATAAATCATTACTTTATATCGGTCTGATGATTGAAAACGGCGAGCCTAGAGTTCTAGAATATAATGTTAGATCCGGGAATCCTGAATGGCTATCACTCATGGGGCTATTGGATGTTCCCTTTATGGATATGCTTGATAATTTTGGTGAACATTCATGGAAGCAGAACGTATTTTCCCTCACCTCATTTGGATTAGCCGCAGGTTACCCGGAAACACCGCGCCCCTATTACACAGAGGCAATTTCAGGATTAGATTTGATAGAAAACGTAGATCTCATTGGAGAATCTATCTTATCGAGAGACGGATTATATTATCCGTCAGGAGGAAGAGTTTTTGCCTTACGTAGCACTGATGCTAGCTTTGATGGTGCACAACAAAAAATATCTACCGCTTTCAACTCGCTTCGTATGAATGGCGTATACTACCGTAATGACCTAAAACCGCTTATTTTACAGTGATTTGACTAATTGGGACGTATTCAATTGAGGTCTAGTCTGATTATTCTTCAGTCTACCAAATCCATACTCGATATAGCGGCTAAAATTATAAATTTCTTCCTGATTAGGATCTATCAGTCCAAAATCCTTACCGATTGCTTGGGCCAACTCAAGATCATTTTGCATTTGCATCGGAGCTAACATGTAATACTTACTGATCGCTTGGTAATAGATACTTTCACCAGGATCATTAGATCCGTATCCCGCGCCCTGATTCATTCCGACCTTTGCTCTCAATCTTATATTATCCGGGATTTCTCCTTCATACATATTTCGTAGAAGCCATTTATTACCTTTTTCTGAAATACGATATTGAGAAGGTAGTTGCGTCACGTATGAAGTGAAATCCTCATCCATATAAGGAACACGAACTTCCAACGTTGCGAACATGGACGCTCTATCAGACATTTGTAAATATGTACGATGAATTTCTTCTAGCGATTTTGCTATAGCTTGATCTCTGAGGCTGACATCTAATCTCGAGAAGTAATCATATCCTCCCAAGATTTCATCGGCGCCTTCGCCACTCAAAGCAAATTTATATCCATCATCACGAACTGCTTTGCAGAGAAAATGATAACTTACAGCATTACGAACTAAGGCACACTCAAAGGTCTCTGTCATCCAAACACCCCTTTTGAGATAAAAATCCATAAGTTCTTCTATCGTCGGAGAGACAGTGATCAGCTTAATTCCAAGCAAACTGCAAATTTGTTTCGCGGCTTCATAATCATCTGACTGGTGAGCTTGTTTATTATAGAATGTGTACGCCTCAACATTTCCTGCATTTGCTAAATACGCAAGATATAAAACAGTTGAACTATCAACACCACCGCTCAACAAACATGCTATTTTTTCTCCTGTATTAGGAATCATTTTTTGAACGGCGGACTCCAAGATATTTCTACCCTGACTTAAAATATTTTCTTGTGTCTCAGAAGAACCTTCTCCTCCGAATGGATATAGCATTCTATTTTTAATAAGCTTACCGTTCTTGATTACTTCGCCAGGTAGTAGTGTATAAATTTCCTTTATCAGCAACAGTCCTTCGAAGGATTTTAATTCAGAAGAAAAATAGAAATTAGATTTCTCATCCCATGCATAATAAATTGGTTTAATACCCAAATGGTCGCGAGCAAGATACCAACTTTCATTACGCTCATCACGTATAAAGACCGAATACATTCCTTCAATTTGATCAAAAATCGCTTCGCCTGAGATCAGATAACCTGCAAGAATGGATTCTATATCACATTCTGTTTTGAATTTATATTTTTGACCATAAATCGTGTGAAATGATTTGTAATTGTAAATCTCACCATTACTGATGCAAAGAACACGCTGGTCCTCTGATACAAACGGTTGCTTGCCGTGACTAGAGTCAACAATCGCGAGCCTATTAGTTCCAACTGCAAATCCATCCCCATATGAGACCTCGGCAAAATATGAAGGTTCACCACGATGCCCAATTTTGGATAGCATTTGGGTGAGTATCGCAGGATTTGCAATAGCTCCAATAATGCCGCTTATTCCGCACATTTCATCAAACCAATTTCTGACGGGGAAGAGAAAGCGTATTCAATATTGGCGAATTGATGAGACAAATCGACCACAGTCTTTCTCATCTCCACAGGGGATTTTCTTTCAAGGAAACAATCTGCCACTAATTTTGCAATCTGAGCGACATCAACTTCCTTCATGCCACGTCTTGTCACCTCGGCTAAGCCAAAGCGGAATCCAAATCCTCCTAAGATTGGAACTTTGATTCCATTCGCATGGATATAAATATTTTCAAGAAGTTGCATTTTTTCTTTCATTTTTTCTTTACTCTCAACACGGCAAATGACTTGATGACTCTCAGTAAAGTCCTTTTCCGGATATAGAACATCCATACCTTCTGCATATAAGGCTTTTGCAAAAGATTTCGAATTGATGATTACTTGTTTTGAATAAGCTTCTCCAAATTCCTTCATTTCTTCCAGCGCTACACCTAAGGCAGCTACGTTGTGAATATGCATATTAGAAACAAATAAGGGTGAAACTATTTCTTTTATTCTTGCTGATACACGATCTGGATGATCAACATCATTTTTACAGGTGATCAAACCTTTTTGTGGTCCGAATAAACTTTTATGCGTGCTTCCGTGAATAATATCAGCTCCTTCTGCAAAAGGAGACTGGAAACTGCCACCTGCAATGAGCCCCATAGTATGTGAGGCATCAAAAGAAATAATAACGTCTGGGCCAAAAACTTCGCGCAGTTCTCTCAGAGGGTATGGAAAGAGTTGCATACTCGCATCCAAAAACACCAGGTCAGGCTTAATTTTAGACGCCAGTTCGCGAACCTTTTCTATATCAATATTTCCTGTAGCTTTGTTATAGGGCAAACTATAAATTGAAAAACCTTCTCTGCGGCATATCTCTGCAGTTGTAAAATGCCCACCATTTTCACCTGCGATACTGAATACTTTTCCATTAGGAGGGACCAATGATTTCAAAATGACATAGGCGACGTTATTACCTGACAAAGGACGAACATCCGCATACAAACCACCAAATACTTCTCTTACATATCTCTCTGTCTGATCACCAACAGCTCTTGTAAATTCCTGATTAGGGTAATCCCACATATCAGCAGGGCGATTTTTTTCATCAGGCATACAATAGCGATTAGTCAAATCACTCTGCAATGCTTGGCATGCCTCAGCTGACATTAGATTTTCACTGGCAACTAAATTGATGCTTTGGGTTCTTTTAAATTCGTGCTTATTAATTATATCTGTAATTCGCATAATGTCCCTTAACTATTAAAAATTTTATTTTTACGTAATTGTATAAGCCTATAGAACCATTTATCATATATAATATCAACTTATATAGAGCACTACCTTAACAATACCTTGCTATTTATTCAACTTTCCTGGTCCACTATTGTGGTCACTGTAGTGACTCACAAATACATTCCTAAAATTTGTAGGGGAAATGCTCCACTTCCTCTCCAGATTCCCCTGTGACCAAAAAGTGGTCAACCCCCACTATTGAGTCCAGAGTTTAAGTGACTCCTCTGACGGTGGTGTTTGCCTTAAGGAAGGGGCTGGAGCGCTTGCGAAAGCCCCTTCCTTAAGGCTTGTTGATATTTCGCCCCTGGCAAGCGGAGCAGGCGGCTTATATCCTAAGCTCGTGTGCGGGCGGATATGATTGTAACAGTATCTCCATTCCTCAAGGACAACCTGAGCCTCCTTCAGCGTATAAAACGTCTCTCCATTCAGACACTCATCACGTAACCGTCCATTAAAACTCTCGTTGTACCCGTTCTCCCATGGACTACCCGGCTCGATGTAGAGTGTCTTAACTCCCAATTTCGCCAACCAATTCTTTATAGATCTCGCCGTAAATTCTGCTCCATTATCAGACCTAATGTGGTTTGGTATGCCTCTCTCTATAAATAAATTGGTGAGCACATCCATTACATCATCTGCTTTCAAGCTGTAACCTGTTCGCAATGATAAACATTCCCTCGTATATTCATCAATCACTGTCAAGGTTCTAATCTTCGTTCCATCCTTCAACTGGTCAGCTACAAAATCGTAGGCCCATACATGATTAGGCCAGCATGGTCGTAACCGTATACATGAACCATTATTTAAATATAATCGTCGTCTCTTCTGCTGCCTTTGTGGAACTTTAAGACCTTCTTGGCGCCAGATGCGCTCAACCCGCTTATAGTTTACTTTCCAACCCTCAATACGAAGTAAAGCCGTAATCCGTCGGTATCCGTACCGCCCGTACTGGCTAGCAAGACGGATGATGTCATCTGTTAAAGATACTTCATCTTTCCTTACAACCTTCGCTCTACGTTGTAACCCTCTACTTTGGCCAAGAGCGGCGCATGCGCGCCGCTCGCTTATCCCCAGTTTCTGCTGCACATAAATCACAGCTTCCCGTCGCCGTTCGGGACTGGTTAAAACTTTCCCGTGGAAACCTCTTTCAATATCAGATTATCCAGCGTTAGGTCAGCTACAGCCCTTTTAAGACGTGAGTTCTCTATCTCTAGATCCTTCAAACGACGTGCTTGCTCTGTTCCCACTCCACCAAATTCTTTTCGCCATCGAAAATACGTGTTCGGCGTAATATCTATATCTCGTACAGCTTCTGCTACTGTGCATCCTCGACCAATCATCACTTCCGCTTGGCGCAAATAACCTATGATCTGTTCCGTCGTGTATTTTCTACGGGGCACTTTCTTCTCTCCTATAAATCATTCTTAATATATCCGAACTCACTTTGAATCCGGACTCCTTTATAGGGGCTGGATCATTCTCGGTTTAGATCAGTTTCCCCATGTCTAAAAAGAACCAGTTTTCTCATTTTATATTTCTATAACCTTCGGTCTGAAGAGTCCAAAGCCTTGCATAGTGACCATTCTGCTGGATAAGAATATCATGAGTTCCCTCTTCTACAACCCTTCCTTGATCAACAACCACAATCCTATCCATTTGCCTTAATGTTGAGAGGCGATGTGCAACAGCAATAACAGTTTTTCCATCCATAACAGTATTTAGAGCATTTTGGATCTCTTCTTCTCCCTCACTATCCATAGATGAAGTAGCTTCATCGAATATCAATATGGGTGCATTCTTAAGAATAGCGCGAGCAATATCAATACGCTGCCTCTGACCACCAGAAAGCTTTACTCCACGCTCTCCTACATATGCCTCATAACCTCTGCGCCCCTCGTTATCAACTAAACTTTCTATAAAGTCATGGACCTGTGCAAACTTTGCAACAGCTATCACTTCATCTAATGTAGCTTCAGGCCGCCCATAACGAATGTTATCTAGAACTGAACGATGAAAGAGATAATTGTTCTGTGTAACAATAGATATATTCTGACGTAAACTATCTTGTGTGATATCTGCAATATTTTGGCCCGCAATCAATATCTCCCCGTGGCTAACATCAAATGCTCTGACTAGAAGATTAATGATTGTTGATTTCCCTTCCCCGCTTCGCCCTATCAATCCGATCTTCTCCCCAGCTCTAATTTGAAGATTAAAACCACTCAAAACTGGATCAGTACTCTTTGAATAAGAAAATGTAACATCTTTAAATATAATCTCCGCTTGATCTACGGGGGCTATATAATATTTAGCATTTAGTTTATCAACGATCTCATGAGGCTTGGAGAGAAGATCAACACTGTTCTGTACGGTACCAATATTTTCAAAAATTGATGACATCTCGCTCATAATCCTTCCTGACAAGAGAGTAGTATGAATAACCATAGGAAGAGCCATTACTAAAGCTGAAATGCCTTCTGTGCTATCACCAACAACCATGCCGTATCCTATGAGCATAGTAGCGGCAATTAAACTGAAATTAATAAATCCTAGAGATATGCTTTGTTGAGTTGATTTGGAAAGAGCGTTAGACATACTGTTTCCATACGCTTCAAGAAAATTAAGAGCTCTATTATTTTCGTATGCTGTTCTAGAAAAATATTTTGCAATCAGGATATTCGAAAAAGTATCAACAATCTGCCCCGTTAAAGTACTCATGCATTCAGCTGCAATAACTGTCCGTTGTTTAATACGTGGAAGAAAATAAAAAAGAATAAAAATGAATAGAACTGTCCAAATGATTAAGGGCATAGCCAATATAATGCTTACTTTTGATAAAAGGATCGCATTTGTCAGGATCAGTGTACAAACAGAAATCATAGACCCAAGTACAGACATCGTTGCATCCCTCAGTGCTGAACTACATTGAAGCAGCTTATTTGCAATACGTCCTGAAAAGTCATTTTGAAAATAAGAAATACTTTGTCCTGAAACGTAATGAAAGCACTGTCTGCGAACCATATTTCCAAAATATGGGATATATATATTATTTTTTAAAAAGTTTAAAAAGTTCGATGCAGAAGGACTAATAGCAACAATAATCAAGCCAATTAGCAGAAAATCTAAATCAAATGATTTGGTTTTGGATATTTCACCAATGTACCAGTATATATAACTGATTGAGACAGACTCTATTGCAGCAACAGCAGCGATCAGAATGATAAGAGGCTTTATCTGCCTCACAAAGAACCATATAAAGGGCCACAATTTATTAGGCAAAGTAAAATTACCCTCGTTAGGGAGGTTGTCAATTCTAATACGGAATCTATCAAAAAGCGTATTTTTTGATCTGCCTAGTTCATTCATAATTTATATTTAATCCTTTTCAATTCACTATAGCTTAATTTACTGTTGTCAGGCTTCTCCCAAAACAGTAGAGGCAAGCACAATAGAAATCTAAGTTCTTTATGAGATCCCTTTAATTAGTATCTCTATGTTATACGACCTGCCCTACATTCCTACACCAAAAATCGCCCCAATAGCCAAGGTTAGAAAGCCCCCCCTAATAGATCCAGGGTAATTCCTCGAAAAATCACTGAAGTAATAGTCAACGCAATACGGATTGTTTATATCTTCATTCAAAAATCGATTATCAACCTTGTAAAGCCGTTTCACATGCAGGCTAATTTTTTGGTAGAAGCGACGAAAAATAGTTGCATTCGAAGATATTAATAACTTCTTGTCCTTTATACCCATCCTAAGTCTTAATTATCTTGGCTTATGCTATACTATAGTCTTTTGTATTTAATTTCGGACAAGGTACGAGCGACGAAGCCTAGTAAACCTAGGTGAGGAGCGATGTAACGCCGTCCGAAATTAAATACAAAAGACTATAACTATGTCAGAAAATGGCAATTTCGAGCTCTTTGCGGTGATTAATAGCCTTATTCACCGCATTTTATGCTGTAATTATACTTGCTATTGCGGCGAATAAAGCTTATATTCACCTTATATAATGCGGTGAATAATATGTGGATACACGAACATCAGAATTGGACGAAATTTACTTGGGATATCGAAGCACTGTCTCCCAAGCTAGCAGATATAAGACACCGTCAGGGACGTCTGCTAGGGCGCATGGAGGGACTTGGCTTTGAACTCAAGCGTGAAGCCAGTCTTACCACCCTAACTAATGATGTTGTTAATTCATCTGCTATTGAAGGGGAAATGCTAAATCCAGAAGAGGTACGTTCATCGATTGCTAGGCGTCTAGGTATTGATATCGCAGGTCTTATTCCCGCAAGTCGGAATGTTGAAGGTATCGTGGAGATAATGCTGGATGCCACACAAAATTTTTCTACCCCTCTAACAAAAGATCGTTTATTTGGCTGGCACTCCGCATTATTCCCAACAGGGCGCAGTGGGATGCATAGAATTACAGTTGGAAGCTGGCGCACTCTTGATGCCGGGCCAATGCAGGTTATATCCGGAGCAACAGGACACGAAAGAGTTCACTTCGAAGCACCAAGTGCCGATAGGATTGAAAATGAAATGGCACCCTTCTTAGCATGGCTAGATCAGAAAATTGACCTTGATCCTGTCCTTAAAGCAGGTATTGCCCATCTATGGTTTGTGACTATTCACCCATTTGAAGATGGTAATGGCCGTATAGCTAGAGCCATCGGTGATATGGCGCTCGCGCGAGCTGATAATACACCAGATCGCTTTTATAGCCTTTCGAGTCAGATTGAAGCAGAGCGTAAATCATACTATGACTTTCTAGAAAACCAACAGCGGGGTACACCAGACATCACAGCATGGCTAGTGTGGTTTCTGGATTGTCTCGGACGTGCCATATCAAATGCCGAACAAACACTTAGTAAGGTTTTATTCAAAGCGCAACTTTGGAACAAAATCAATGAAACCCCAGTAAATGAACGTCAACGTCTTGTTATTAATCGTATGCTAGAAAATGACTTTATCGGACATATGAATACATCCAAATACGCAAAATTTGCCAAGTGTTCAAATGATACTGCTCTGCGGGACATTCAAGAATTAAAAGCACGGGGTATTTTTATTCAGAATGAAAGCGGTGGGCGTAGCACCAGCTATCGCTTACCCGAGAACTCAGATTTAATCATTAAATATTAAGAAAAAAATTATGAGTGAAGATCTACATACCAGAAATATTGTCCGTTTGATGATTACTTCAGGAGAATATATTCTCATAGCTAAATTCAAAGAAAGGAATGAAGATATTTATTTCCTTCCTGGTGGAGGAATAGAATACAACGAAAGCTTAATTACAGCGGCTCATAGAGAACTTGCAGAAGAAATAGGAATAACAGAGAATCAAATAAAATTTATTGAGCCTGTCGCCGCTTATGAGCATTCATGGGATGATAAAGGGCAACCTATTCATGAGATTTCTATTGTCTGTAGATGTGAAATTAATGATTTGAGCTATGATAAAGAAGTTCTTTCAAGAGAACCCCATTTAGAATTTATATGGCAGAGAGTAGATCTTCTTTTTACTATTAATTTTTTGCCAGAAGACTTTAGAATCTATGTCCCAAAATGGTTAAAACAAGAGTCGCAGAAAGCATCATTCTTTGCCTCTGGAATAACCAAGCTACCTTGAATACTCAATTCCTAAACTATAGACCATACCCAAGTTCCAACAGCATACAAAACCATTAAAGCCAATCCCACAAAGCACGCCCCCCTGATAAACCCTGCAAATCGCGCCGCAAGACCTCCAGCAATAACCGAAAGAATAATCAACGTCGCAAAACGGAGCTCTTTCATCCATTCATGTGGAATAACCCCATGCAACTGATACCCACAGTAAATGGCCGTAACAAAAAACAGGCACACGGCCCAAAGACCAACGCAATGCTCGTTATATTCTTCTTCATTGAGAAGCCGATTATCAACTTTGTAAAACTGTGCCATTACGCCCCCTTCTCTTCCCGTTCCGAGATTGGCTTAAGTTGCCCAATATCACGGACGATATTCTCCATAAACTGATTGAGCCTTCTATTGGCATCAGCTTCTTTCACATCTTTGTCTTTCTCTGCGATTGGCGGAAACGCCAGATACTGGTTTTTAACACCCTGAAGCACCATTTCTTGCAGAAAAGCTAAATCCCGCGCAGTCTTTTTACGATGGTCAGCCAGAGAAAACGTCAGCTGCTGGAACAATTTTACTAAATCCCCATCACGGTCATTCCGGTACTCAGGGAACATGGCGTAACGAAGACCATCATTGACCAGAACCGACACATTCGTGTTCCGGCTCATTTTCATCTGCTTTTCTAAGGCTTCCCAGACATCTTCATCAATATAGATAGTCTTTTGAACCTTCTTGGATTTAGCAACCATATCTATCTCTCCAGTTCCTGATCTTCATCACGGTCAAGCTCTTGACGTGTTTTTTCAGCCTGAGTTAATCCACGCGCCTTGGATACTTGTTGCTGAACATGTAATTCGCGCATCTCAACTATACCGTCTTTAATTTCACTAAAAGCAACCGCTTTACCTGTTGCCGTATCAGGCACAGATGAAACCCGCGCCATGTGAAGTTTGTCTTTATCCTGAACAACGGCCCAGATACCGCTCTCAAGTTCGGCATACCCACGATATGTGTAGGACTTATCTGGTGTAACCAGCTTATCGCTATAGTGAGCATCCAACTGCCCCGCGAGCTTCTTACCCACACGGCGCATCTCCATGATACGGAGTTGCTTCATGGCTCCGTCTCTCAAGGCAAATTCACCGTTGGATTGGGTAACACCTAAATCTTTGGATACCAACCAATCACGACGCGCCTGAAGGGCCGCATCTACCTCCGCCCCATATTCAGGCAGAGACGGCTTACCTAGTGATTGCTTATAAAGCTCACGATCAAGCCATGTCCGCTTCTCAAGATATACTTGTTTATCAATGGCTTTGGCAGACAAGACCTCAAGTTTTGGATAGAAACGCTTACCCTCACGCGCG
>Ga0155195_104_pt2 | contig 43008 bp, 47 predicted proteins | sample RifCSPhighO2_02_FD_106163 | JGI IMG/M metagenome (GOLD analysis project Ga0155195, IMG submission 106163) | Alphaproteobacteria bacterium RIFCSPHIGHO2_02_FULL_46_13
AGCCGCGAAGATCGCCGGAAGTGAAGCCGCCCAAGCATCCGCCGATGTTTAATATTCCGCCTGTGACCAAAATTTTGACGGGTCTTTTGATTGCCATTCATTTGGTGATTTTTGCACTAACCAATACGTTCGAGCCCGAAGCCTTGAACATTGCGGCCTATTTCGGTGGATTTATTCCAGCCCATTGGTCGGGGACAGAGCCGTTTTATTGGTGGACGCCCCTCTCCATCATTAGTTTTTCATTCCTTCATGCGGGATGGATGCATCTGGCATTCAATACATTGATGTTGGTCGCCATGGGTAGCGGACTGGAAAAATCAATCGGCATCAAAAAATATTTGATGATTTATGTTGGAACAACTTTGTTTGCGGCCTTTGCCCATCTGGCCTTATACCCCGCATCCACCATGCCGATTATCGGGGCATCGGGCGGGATTAGCGGCATTTTCGGCGCAATGATTGTGGTCATGAGCCAAAGCGGGCCATCGGTTGATAAAAGCAGATTGATGCCTGTCATCATTGCCTATATCGGCATTACCGTCCTGATGGGATTAATGGGCGCACCGGACGGATCGTCCGTTGCGTGGATTGCCCATATTGGTGGGTTTTTGGCAGGGGTCGGATTTATGATGACGCTGCTAAAACACCAGAAATAGATATTTTAGATTTGGCCACTCCGTCCGCCATCCAGACCAGAGTGTTGAAGAGATTTTCCGGTTCGACAATTGCTTGCCATGCAGGAAACTGACGCCCTGTTTTGAGGCAAACCCATGCGCCACTTGGGTCGGCTTGATAGGCGCGATCCAGCCATTGGCGGATAACTTCAGGCTTATTGGTTGTTTTTTCTTCGAGTAAGACCCAGAGTTTATAAATATCTGCACTCTTGCCGAGCTTTTCCGCCTGAACCAGAGCAATTCTGGCCTCGCCCCATAATTGTTCTTCAATCGCGACTTTTGCCAAGGCCAGTTGAGCGACCTCAGACTGCGGATGAAATTCGGCGATCCATTGGAACCAACGGAATTTCACATTTGGTTTTCCAGCCTTTTGTTCAGGCACCAAAGCATTCCAGAGAGGGATATAATCAGGATGCGCTTCACGTTTCCATGATTTTTCGAGAAGAGAAAGCGCTTTGCGTTTTGAACCCGTATCCATCAGCGATTGGATATATCTGGTATTTGCGGGGATAAATTCATCGTCGGCTTTATAGGCTTTTTTATAGAAGGCTGCGGCCTCATCCGGACGGCCTTGATCTTTCGCCATATCGCCAAGGACAATATAAATCACTTTGCGGTCTTGGTCAGCGACATCGCCCAGCGTTTTTTTATGTTTGTCCAAAGTCACAAGCGCATCGTTCCAGAGTTTGTTTTTGACCTCCAGATCATAGACCGCTTTGACAAGATTGAGGTTTTTTGGGTTTTCTTCAAAGGCTTTACGCGCGAGTAAAAGTGCCTTTTCAAAATTGCCCGCGAGGATGGCATTCTGCGTGAGACCTTGAATCCCCAAAAGTGCGGTATCCGCATTTTTAATCAGAATTTTATAAGGTTCATCCTGATCAACATCGCCGCCCTTTTTGGACATAGCCTGTGCCTGTAGGAGGAGTGGCAAGCCCGATTCTTCCTCGGGCAAAAATTTCTGGGCGCGGTGGGCGAGGTAATAGGCATTTTGTTGATCACCTGTTGCGGCGGCACTTAAACTCTGCATCAGGGCGCGATAGCCTTTGGTACGGCGGCGTTCAGCACGCGCGCGTGCTAGGCTGGCAGGCCACATGGAAAGGCGGGTCAGCATTTCAGAGAAACCAGCAATCAGCACAAAGGTAATCAATAACGCAACAGCGGCATAGCCGAGTTGCACGGTAATTTGATAGTCTTTCCAACCAATGACAATTTCACCCGGTTGCACCAGCAGAAAGATAGCAACACCCACAACCACAAGAACTTTGACGACATACCAGAGTGCGCGGAACATTATGGGTTACCCCCGACCTGAGAGCCGATGGTTTTCACTTGGTTGATGATCTGACCAATTCCACCCGCAGAGCCATTGGTATATGGCGCGGTTTTTTGCCCCATGCCTTTGAGTGTTTGAATGAGGTTCGTACCAATCAATTGTTGAACTTGTGAGGCCATAATAGTGGTTTGGGCGGCATCAATAATCGGTTTCGTTTTCTCTGCCGCTGGCCCTTGAATTTGTTGAAGCAAGGCAACCGCCCCTTCAACATCACCGGCATCCAGTTTTTTCTGGGCTTCGGTAATCGTAATCTGGGTTTGTGTACCAGAAAGCTGATGACCGTTCTTTTCGATTTTAATCACATTGTTCAAACGCGCCTTGGCTTTATCTTCAATCGACACATCTTGACCGGAGAGGGACGCAGACACAATTTCACCTGTTAAGCCGCGCAGTTCTTTAGACAGACCATTGGGGGTCAGCACACCGCTTTTGGCTTTAGGTGCCAGACGATCAATCGCCGCCTGTAATTCGGGGTTATCTTTGGCCATGGTCATTTTGAGGATTTGTAAATCCTGATCAAAAGATTTGTTATCGCGGGCGAGAGAGTCGCGCAGTTGTGTCATACCGAGAAGCATGACCGCCGCTTTCATATCCTCTGGCGCAACATCTTTGAATGTTTCGGCAACTTGCGGATTGCTTTCTTTGAGTGCCGCAAAGCTGGCCGTCACATCTTCGGTTGTTGCCCCTTGGGTTGATCCGATAAAGGCCGACATCAAACTTTGAATCTGCCCCGCGCCATTCGGAGAGGATTGTAACCCCTGAATTTTCTGGACAACGCTTTGAAGTCCGAGGGAATTAGATTGTTGTAACAATGTCCCCATATGACCTTCGATTTTTGAAAGGCGTTGCGCCACTGTTCCGGTTTTCAAATCTTCGGCAATCGCCGCATAAGATTTGGCCTGTTCGGATAATTCACCGATTTTTCCCTCTAGCACCGAGAGTTTTTGAGTGAGATCAGGGGACGAAGATTCCTGAACCGATTTCTGCGCCTGTTGCATGGCGGTGATTTGGTTTTCTAATTCTTTGATGCGAAGGTCTTGAGCCGTCATTTCCTTGACACGCGGCACCATCGCCAGAACCACGCCAGATACAGCCGCAACCAAGATCAATGCACCAGCCGCAAGTAAAGTTGTCTGGTTGCCAGCAGGTCTTAATTCAGGGTCGCGCATGGCTTCCTGAATTTTTTTCTTTTGAATGATTTTTTCTTCTGCCTCAGTCATATTGGTCATGGGGGTCTCTTTCTCACCCGCTATATCCACCAGTAAGGAGGACAGATTAATCCCGTGACGGTTTGCGGCATCCACCAATTCATTGCGGCGATTGGCGGGAATGGCATTGCGTTGTTTCCACCCTTGAATGGTTGTGACAGGAATACCCGTTTTTGTGGACATCGGGCGGATACCGCCAAAGCGATCAATAATATCTGACGCGTTACCAATAACGGCATTCGACTCTACACTCATTGCGACTATTCCTTAAACTTCTCGTCTAAATGGACTTTAATTTCTCAATAACGGACATTTGATTGGGGAAATCTGCGCTCACACATGACCCCCACCCCATTTCCACCATAGACTCTACCACCGAGGGAGACAGACACAAGAGATTTATGTTTTTGATATGCGAAATCAAGCCATTTTCATGGATGAGCTGCCTTAAAACCGTGCCACTCCGCACCGAGAAAAGCGTGATGACATCAATCCGGTCAAATTTTCCAAGCACATCGGGATCAAGCCGCGAAACAGGGCGGGCGCGATAGGTGATGACATCGTGAATCTTATAATCAGGCAAAAGCATTTGAAGATCATGGCGCACATCTTCACCGCGCGGATAGAGAAGATTCCCACCTGCGGGAATTTGGGCGGTGATCGCGGACAATAAATCCACGAGCCCACCCTGCCCCGAGACCACATTCAGGAAACCTTTCTGGCGGGCGATATGTTCGGTCATTTCGCCGACGCAGAAGACAGGCAATGAAAGCCATTCAAGAGGCAAATTAAAATTCTGGATCGATTGGCGGCTGGATAAAATAATCGCGGCGGGCTTCATAACCGCATCAACAGAAAATGGGAAATAATCTATTTCAAGGAGGGGTTGGATGAGCGGCGTAAACCCGAGTGTACTGATCTGTTCCGCGAAGTCTCTGGCCTGTTCTATCGGACGTGTGATGAGAACAAGTTTGGACATTTTAGAGAATACCTTCAGGTAATTTCGGGCGCATGCGGTGTCCCAAAACTTGGCCTGTTGTGACTGCGTCTTTGACACTCGTCACAGGGCCTTCGATTGCGTCTTCCAGATAATAACTGCCGTCTGGTTTGGCAACCGCACATTTCAAATTCATGCGACCGTTTTGAAGGGTTGCATAAGCCCCCACAGGGGTATGACATGACCCGTCAAGAACCTGTAAAACCGCGCGTTCTGCGACAGCCACCAAGGTGGTTGTTGGGCATGAAATGGCGTCGAGATAGCCCGATGTTTTTGTGTCGCCTGAACGAATTTCGATGCCGATAATTCCCTGACCACAGGCGGGTAAAAATTCTTCGACTTCTAAAATTTTTGTGAGATGGGATGTCAAATTCAAACGCACCAATCCCGCCATCGCAAGGAAGGTTGCATCGACTTGCCCCTGTTGCAATTTTTCAATTCGGGTCGCCACATTTCCACGCAGCGGTACAATTTTCAAATGCGGATATTTATTGAGGATAAATGCTTGACGACGAAGGCTCGATGTTCCGACCACTGCGCCTTCCGGCAACTCGGAAAAATCTTTATATTTGCCGGAGAGAAACACATCACGCGGATCTTCGCGTTTCATAAAATGATTGATCTCTAAACCTTGCGGTAGGAAGGACGGCATATCTTTTAAAGAATGAACGCCGCAATCAATTTCGCCCGCCAGAATACGTTGTTCGATTTCGTGGGCAAATTGACCTTTACCGCCTTTGGATTCCATCAGCCGAGTTTCACCTTGGGATGGTTTCCAATCGCCCGATGTCAAAATCTCGACAATCTCGATATCAAGGGACGGGTGTGCGTGGCGCAAAGATTGGGCAACCATATTGGTTTGCTTTAAAGCCAGTTGTGACCCTCGGGTCCCGATGCGGAGTTTATGAGACATTATCAATTATTATGTTTAAAGTTTTTATTCGAGCCTATGGATAGCCCAAAGAGAGAAGTTTGGCAACCAAAAGCCCGCTTTTATCCCCTCTTGTCCGATGCCATCCTAAAGGGTAAAGATGGTTTATGAATATTTTAGGCATTGAAACCAGTTGTGATGAAACAGGGGTCGCGGTCATTAATGACCAGCGCGAGGTTCTGTCACACTTGGTTTTGAGCCAAATTAAGAATCATCAGATCTTTGGCGGCGTCGTCCCCGAGATTGCGGCGCGTGCCCATTTAGACCATATCGACACTTTGATTAAAGCCGCGATGGATCAGGCAGGAATTGACTTTAGTCAATTGGACGGCGTCGCCGCAACCTGTGGCCCCGGTCTGATCGGCGGCGTTATGGTCGGAATGATGGCGGGAAAATCCATCGCCCTTGCCCATCACAAGCCCTTTATCGCCGTCAATCATCTGGAGGCGCATGCGCTTACACCACGTCTTATCAAAGATATTCCGTTCCCGTATCTGGTGTTACTGGTATCGGGTGGACACACACAAATTCTGGTCGCGGAAAATGTGGGCGTGTATCATTTATGGGCGTCAACGCGCGATGATGCGGTGGGTGAATGTTTTGATAAATCGGCAAAGATGATGGGGCTTCCATACCCCGGAGGCCCCCATTTAGAGCAGCTTGCAGCCCGTTGCAAAAATCTGCCTGCGGCAAAAATAAAATTTCCGTTTTCAATTCCGATGATTCACAGCAAAGAAATTGAATTTTCTTTCTCAGGTTTAAAAACCGCCGTCAGAAATGCAATTGATGCAGAACCGCAAAGCGAAGAATCGCTCGCACAATTGGCGGCCTCATTACAATCTGTTCTGTCCGAAACTTTGGCGTTCCGTGCGGGCCAAGCGATGAAGAAATTTAAAGCTGCATATCCTGATAAACAAAACCCCGCCCTGATCGTCTGCGGCGGGGTATCTGCCAATCAATCTATTCGTGCGGCGCTTGACAAATCGGCACACGAAAATAGCTTTGAACTCTCTGCCCCGCCGCTTGAATATTGTACTGATAATGGCGCGATGATAGCATGGGCAGGGATTGAATTATTAAAGTCCGGAAAGACCGCAGGACTAAACATGAAAGCCCGCCCTCGCTGGCCGTTGGCAGAGTTAAAGGACAATCAATCATGACCAAAATTTCAGTGATCGGCGCGGGCGCATGGGGGACGGCATTGGCCCAGGTTTATGCCAAGGCAGGACATCAGGTGACCTTATGGGCGCGGGAAAAATTGTTGGCGCAATCGATGATCGAGGCCAACCGGAATATTCCCTATCTCCCCAAAATCGACCTCGACCCGCATTTGAATATCACGTCAGATATTACAGAGGCCGTGCAGGCCGATGTGATTTTGAATGTGATCCCCGCGCAGTATTTGCGCACCAATTTGAAATTGATTGCGCCGTTACTCCGCGATCATCAACCGGTTGTGATTTGTGCCAAGGGGATCGAGATTGAAAGTCACTCCTTACTCTCCGATGTCTTTGCAGAAGAATGTCCGAAGGCCAATGCCGCCTTTTTAACGGGCCCGAATTTCGCGATTGAAATTGCATCAGGTCTGCCGAGCGCATCGACATTGGCCTGTGCTGACCCCAAAATCGGCAATGAATTACAACAAGCTTTGACCGCAAAAAACCTCCGCCTCTATCTGACGGGTGATATTATCGGCGCACAGGTTGCGGGTGCCATTAAGAACGTCATTGCCATTGCCTGCGGGATTTCCCACGGCCTAGAGCTGGGCGAAAGCGCCCGTGCCGCTCTGATTACCCGTGGCCTTGCCGAGATTTCACGTTTAACGATGGCCATGGGTGGCAAGCGCGAAACATTGATGGGGCAATGCGGAGTTGGTGATTTAATGCTCACCTGTTCCAGTATGAAATCACGCAATTTTTCCTGCGGCGTTGAACTGGCCAAGGGCAAAAAAATGGACGAGATTATCGCGTCCCGCACATCCGTCACCGAAGGCATCACCACCGCCAAAGCCGCCATCAAATTGATTGAAGATTACAAAATCGACATGCCGATTGTCCAAGGCGTTTATGATTGTCTTTATAACAATCTGTCGGTGAAAGAAGCCGTCACCGCAATTTTAGATCGCCCTTCGCGCATGGAAGGAGAATAAAATGCCCCATTGGTTGATGAAATCAGAACCGAATGTCTATGGTTGGGATAATTTAAAATCCGACGGGGTTGCTCCGTGGACGGATGTGCGCAATTACCAAGCCCGCAACAACATGAAAGCCATGAAGCGCGGCGAGCAGGTTTTTTTCTATCATTCCAATATCGGGCGCGAAGTGGTCGGTATCATGGAAGTGGTAAACGAACATTACCCCGACCCCGCCGACCCGCGATTTGTATTGGTCGATATGAAATGCAAAAAACTATTCAAAACCCCCGTGACCTTAGCCGATATTAAAGCCGACCCGCGCTTACAAAATATCGCATTGATCCGCCAATCCCGTCTTTCGGTGATGCCGATTACCGATGAGGAATGGGATATTATTTGTGAAATGGGTGGAAACAATCACTAGATTTGTAAAAAAACGACTAGATCTGTTATAAATATCTCTTACAATATGGCTTTGTTGCTTTGATCGCCTAAAATCGCTCCACAAAAGATAAAGATTTATTATTATGAAATCACCTCTACCAAGAACCATAATAATCCGTATCTTCGGCCTTCTTGTTGCTACTTTTCTACTTCTTTCATTCCCATCCAAGGGCTTCGCGGGCGTATCAATTCCCTTTACCATTAACTTATCCGAAGCCGTCAATGTGACAGGCACACCGAGAGTTGCCGTCGATGTTAGTGGGGTCACACGTTATGCAACCTACACCGCTGGTACAGGAACATCCGCACTTACATTTACTTATGGGGCGGTTGCTGGTGATGTAGACTTGGACGGAGTGGTCATTTCTTCACCAATTGATTTAAATGGCGGCACGATAAAAGACCTTGCAGGGAATGACATGACATCCCTCACTTTCTCGCCACCCAACACAACCAATGTCAGAGTCAATTATCCTTCGCTAAGTATGGATTTTACAACGAGTTCAACAGGAAGATATAGTCTGAACGGTATTGTCTATAATAGTTTTACTTCTTTCTTATCTGCAGTTGGGGGAACATTTACACGCACAGGGTCAACCGCAACATATTTCGATTCAAGTGGCACACTACAAACGGCAGCAGCAGATATTCCCCGCTTTGATTACAACCCAACAACACAGGTTCCCAGAGGCATTTTAATTGAAAGAAACAGTACCAACTTCATTAAGAATAGTGTCTTTTCTGGTATCAATACAGCCACTTATACAGCCAGTCAAAGCATTCCCGGTACAAATTGGTCAGTATATATCCCAACATCAGGTGTCTCTGGGCAGAGCATATCTTTAACCCCGGGAACATCTATAGGGATTCCCTATCTTGATATTCGTATGCAAGTAACCAACACTGGGGGTGTAGCGGCATATCTTGTATTTTCTCCTATCCTTAGTGATAACATGTCTGTATCAAATGGGACTGTAACAATTGCTTCTGGGTGGTTTGGTGTAACGTCCTATACATCAACGGGCGGAACTTGCAGTGCAAATCTTGAAAATCGGTCGATGACATCTGCTGGCAACTATATAACAAGCGCAGCGTTAGCTCTTACCTCAGTATCGCCTTATCAAAGGAGGGTAACAAACACTTTGACCCATGGCTCAACAGCTGCATTTGCCTCGAACTGGGTCTACATAGCTGTTCCTGTTGGTACAACATGTGATATTACCATGCGCTTTGGCGCACCACAGATTGAACAAGGATCAGTTGCAACATCCTATATTCCAACAGCAACGAATGCAACGGCGACCCGCAACGCCGATATTTTAACCATACCCACCACATCTGGATGGAATAATGCGACAGAAGGCACATTATATGTAAGTGCATTAAATGGTACAAATAGTGCAATAGTTGGAATAGCTGCACTGAACAATTCAGCATCTCAATCTACAAACCGGATTACGATTATACGCACAGCTACGTCTTCAATTGAAACATTAACATCAGTTGGTGGTGTAACCCAGTTTCAGACATCCACTGCATCCAATGGGAATAATACCCTGAATAATATTGGTTTTGCCTATGCCTCAAATAATTTCAGGAATTCAGTGAACGGTGTATTAGGATCACTCGACACATCTGGCAGCCTACCAACAATTGATCAATTGCTCATAGGGCGCTGGAATAGCGGAAGTGCCTCTTATTATGATGGATGGATACAGAAAGTAAAATATTACCCCTTACGCGTGACAGATACCCAATTACAACTTATCACACAATAATATCAGAATCATAAATATCAGGACCGTATTCAGGTAACCGATGAAGAATGGAATACTATTTATGAATTGAGAAATTTATAAAGTCGTTCACGCAAAGGCACAAAGATTCCACAAAGGACACTAAGATTTTCAAGTTGTTCGGATACGTCATTGCGAGTAGACAACGTCGACGAGGCAATCCAACATTTGACGACCTTAAACCGCTGGATTGCCACGCTCCCTGCGGTCGCTCGCAATGACGCTTCTGATATGCATTTGATTTGACGTAGGTTAGAGTGAAATAAATATAAAAAACCTTTGTGTCCTTTGTGGAATCTTTGTGCCTTTGTGTGAACGAAAACCATTCAGACAACAGAGTAAAATAATAATTTCCATATATTAAAATCACGGGCATTTTCCTTGAAAAACAACGCGAAACGCTTTATTCCAAAGTATGACAATATTTTTACATCAGAATGATTTGCCAGCCGATCTGCCCTTTGGTTCGTCGGTGGCTATAGATACCGAAACCATGGGGTTAAATCTTGTGCGGGATCGGTTGTGCCTTGTCCAGCTTTCCTTTGGTGACGGAAACGCCCATTTGGTCAAATTTGGCCCGAATAGCGATTATGCCGCCCCGAATTTGAAACGCCTTCTCAGTGACCCGAAGATTGAAAAATTATTCCACTTCGCACGGTTTGATCTGGCGTCGATTGAAGCTTATCTGGGTGTCACCTGTACCCCCGTTTATTGCACCAAGATTGCATCCCGTCTTGTCCGCACCTTTACCGACAGACATTCTTTGAAAGCCTTATGCAGTGATTTGTTAGGTGTTGAACTGAACAAACAACAACAATCGTCCGATTGGGGTGCGCTGACCCTTACCGATGATCAGAAAACCTATGCGGCGAGTGATGTCCTCTACCTCCACCGCCTTCGCGAAAAACTGGATGTCATTCTGGAACGCGAAGGACGTATGGAACTGGCGAAAGCCTGTTTCGAATTTCTTCCCCACCGTGCCAAACTGGATTTGGTCGGCTGGCCGGAGATTGATATTTTCGCCCATAATTCATAAAGGAATTGAGAATGGCTGACGCTGTGACAAAACTATCGCCTGCTATTGATGACTTGTCATCGGCGCGCCGCACATTGGCAACCGAGATTGAGGGACTGAACGCCCTTGCAAAATCGCTTGATCAGAATTTTGTGAAAGCGATTGAAGTCATTCAGGCCATGAAAGACAAAGGCCGTGGTCGTTTAATTGTGGCGGGTATCGGTAAAAGCGGACATATCGCACGCAAAATTGCGGCGACCCTTGCATCCACCGCAACCCCCGCTTACCACATCCATCCGGGTGAGGCGAGCCACGGTGATTTGGGGATGATTACCGAAGATGACGTGATTATCATGATGTCGTTTTCGGGGACGAATGCCGAACTCACCGATATGACACTCTACGCCAAACGCTTTCATATTCCGTTGATTGCCATCACGGGAAATCCAGAAAGCCAGTTGGCACAATATGCCGATATTGCACTGATCCTCCCAAAAATTCCCGAGGCCTGTCCGAACGGATTAGCCCCCACCACATCGACAACGATGATGTTGGGCTTAGGCGATGCGATGGCGATTGCGCTGTTGGAACGTGCTGGCCTCACCGCCGAAGCATTTCGTGTTTGGCATCCGGGCGGAAAATTGGGCGCGAAACTGCGCAAGGTGTCCGACCTGATGGTCAAGGGCAATGATTTACCGTTCGTCACAGCCGACACTACCATGGACAAAGCGATTATTACCCTGTCCGAGAAAAACCTGGGGTCGGTGATTATCGTGGACGGAGATAAGAACCTGTTGGGAATTATTACCGACGGTGACTTAAAACGTCATATGGCTGCAGATTTATTATCACGCAAGGCATCCGATATTATGAGCCACAACCCGCGCACCATATCACCGAACATCCTTGCCGCCGAAGCATTGGACATCATGTTGAATTCCGCCGCGTCACCGATTACTTCGTTGATTATTGCGGATGAACAAAAACATGTTTTAGGCCTGATCCGTATTCAGGAACTTTTAAAAGCCGGGATCGCGTAGCAGATGATGGTTGAAACGACACCGCAAAATGATGAGCATATTGATTTGCTGATCCGCAGCGATGAAAATATTCAACTCAATAACCAGAAATCAAAACGCCATAGCAATATGGTGCGGGGCATGCGCCTCCTCTTGCCTATCGCAGCGCTCGCCGTCATTGTAGTCATCATGGCGTGGAAAAGCGACAATAACCCTGTGACTGCCGTTCCGCGCGAACAAATTTCCCCGCAGACCGTCAGCCAGAATGAATTGATCAACCCGAAATTCCAATCCCAAGATAATAGCGGCCAGCCCTATTCCATCACCGCCGACAAAGCCACACAGAACGCGGAGGACATGAACACTTTGCTCCTTCAAAAACCTGTGGCGGATATGACGTTGAAATCGGGCGGTGAGGTCAAGGTGACCGCGACAAATGGTCAATATCAACAAGAACAAAAAGGCCTGACCCTCGACGGGAATGTGACGGTGCATCATAATAGCGGGTATGAAATCCAGACGGAAAAAATGAATGTGGATGTCACAGGCCAGATCATCACATCCGACACACCTGTCACAGGTCATGGGCCACAGGCCGATATTACTGCGACCGGTCTGAACGTCAACGGCGATTCAAAAATTGTTATTTTTACCGGTCCTGCAAAACTGATTTTGCACAAGGAAGATCCAACCGCACCAGCCCCAGCTCAGGATAAACAACCATGAAAATTCAGCTTTTTATTCTTTTGTCTTTATTATCAAGCACTGCATTTGCGGCGGATCAGAAATTACCGTTGGAGATCACAGCCGATAAGGCCTTGGAATGGAATCAAACCGATAAAACCTATGTCGCCCGCGGCAAAGCGGTTGCCACACAAGGCGAATTATCGGTGAAGGCCGATACCCTCACCGCCACCTATGCGGGTGCAAATGGTAACACCAGCGATATCATCCTGTTGACTGCAGACGGAAACGTCACACTGACATCGGGTGCGAATGTCGCAACGGGGGATAAGGCCGTTTATGATTTGGTCACGGGGCAAGCCGTGTTGTCGGGCACACGTCCTAAAATTGTTCAAGAGGGCAAAAATACGCTGGAGGCCGATAAGGTCACAGTCTGGACAAAAAATAACGTCCTCGACCACGCCGAAGCCGACGGCAATGTCGTGATTGTCAGCAGCGAACAAAAAGCAACAGGCAACAAAGCCACCTATAACGCCGTTACCAACACCGCTGAATTAATCGGTCAGGTCAAAGTTACCCAAGGCCCCAATATTTTAGAAGGCGATAAAGCCGAAATGGATCTGACCACCCATGTCAGCAAAATGGTCAGCGCCGATAGCTCCAAACGCGTCAAAGGCGTTTTCTTTACGAATACAAAGAAGAAAGATTAACGACGAATGGGCACAATTTTAAAACGTGAAAATACGTCATCGGTCGGGAAAGGTCTGCGTGCGGATCATTTGTCGAAGTCTTATAAAAAGCGGCCTGTCCTTCGCGATGTGTCGTTGCATGTCCAACGCGGCGAAGCGGTTGCTTTGCTGGGGCCGAACGGGGCGGGGAAGACGACCAGTTTTTATATTATCACGGGATTAATCCAGCCTGATGGCGGTGACATTACATTGGACGGTGAAGAAATCACAACATTGCCGATGTATCGTCGCGCCCGTATGGGGATTGGCTATCTGCCGCAAGAGGCATCGATCTTCCGTGGCCTCAGCGTTGAAGACAATATCAAAGGGATTATCCAGACGCAGACAGATCTGAATCTGGAAGATCAAGAAGCATTGCTTGAAGATCTTCTGGTTGAATTTTCCGTCTCTCACCTGCGCCGCACACCTGCGATTGCTTTATCGGGTGGAGAACGTCGTCGTGTTGAAATTGCAAGGGCACTTGCATCACGCCCGCATTTTATTCTGCTCGATGAACCACTCGCGGGGATCGACCCGATTGCGGTGAATGATATTCGCGACCTGATCGGACAATTGCGGAACAGAAATATCGGTGTTCTGATTACCGACCATAACGTCCGTGATACGTTGGGGATTGTTGACCGTGCCTATATCCTCCATGACGGGATGGTCTTGACCGAAGGCAAGCCCGAAGAAATCGTCAATAATGCCGATGTCCGCAAAGTCTATCTGGGCGAAGGTTTCACACTTTAGAATTAAGAATTATAAGGTTTATACCCTTGGCGCAAATCGGCGAGGGCGATAGTTGTGCCGTCCAAAAAATTGTTGGTATCACCTGAGGCTTCACTTTCTTTGGCTGCTTTATAAGCGACCATCCCCGTACTCACCAAAGCACCGACCGGGCCGCCAAAGATTGCGCCACCGACAATTTGTGCAATCGCGCCCATCGTATCACCCGTTGCCGATTGATAGAGGTTACTGACCACTGGAATATGTTGCAGTGGGTTGATTATATCCACAATATCGGAGAACCCGAATGACTTGTCTTTGCCATCAACGCCCCCCGCATCGGCAATATTTTCCGCGAAACTCTTCGCCCCCGACCAAACAGGGATACTTCCCGCCATACGGTCATTTTTCCCCGAAACCATTGTATATGGCTTGGCCTGTGGGGTCTGTGGACTTGACGCAGTCTCTTTTGTGGGCGCAAATTTTATCAAAATTGATCTCCTGAGATATATTTTGCAAGCACCGTACCAGTTTTATGCTAAAGTCATTCTATCATATAAGACCAAGGCAATGATCCATGACGACCCAAAATGTCCTGTTAAAAATAGACAACCCTGTCCTTCACAGATTGATCGAGGAACAATTATCCATGGTCAAGACTATTACTCTGGACGCGTCCCTTCCGCCGCATCTGATGATCGTGCAACAGGGGAGTGTTATTCCGGATCATTTGAACACCATTCCCGTTCTTGAAATTCCAAAAGGCGCGGTCAGGCTTGGTGAAATGATCGATAAAATTGGCTATCTGTTATCGGGACGCGAATCCCATATCGAAGATGAAAATGAAAATATTGATCTGGGCGAATTTACGCTTTTTCCGTCTGAGAATATTCTGACGCATATTGAATCGGGTGATGACATTCGCCTGACTGATAAAGAGCGACTGTTACTCCGCTTCCTGTTCGAGGCCAGAGAAACAGGCATCCCGCGCAAAGATTTATTAAAGGCTGTCTGGGGCTATGCCGATGATGCAGAGACCCATACGCTGGAGACGCATATCTATCGCCTCCGCCAGAAGCTGGAGATTTATAACGCGCAAAATCTGATTAAAGTTTTTGAAGGTGTTTATAAGATAGACCTCAAGAAACACTAAGAAAAAACCCGCCTAAATCAGCGGGCGTTTTATTTTATTCGTCTTCTTTGGAATATCCGGCGATGTCTTCGATGCCTGCTTCTTCGTCATCGTCATCATCACTGAAATCTTCAGAACCACCAAAGCCTGCGTTTGCTTCGGCAACCAAGGCGCTCCATTCTTCTTCGCCTTGCATATCTTCGATCACATCATCTTTATCATCATCCATCGGGAAGACGCGTTGATGGCTGGAGATCAGATCTTCTTTCAATGCTTCCACTTCAACAGTGTTTTCAGCAATTTCACGAAGGGCAACAACAGGGTTTTTGTCGTTATCACGATCAAGTGTCAAAACCGCACCTGTTCCAATACGACGCGCACGTTGTGCGGCAACCATAACCAATTCAAAACGGTTTGGAACTTTCAAAACGCAATCTTCAACGGTTACGCGTGCCATATTAAATCCTTTTTTATGATGTGACTTTGAAGAAGTTTATAGTCATCCTGCCGCAAAAACGCAAGAGTTTCCTCTATCAACCATCAAAATATATTATGTGAATAAAAACATGGTTTTTTTTAAGCCCCCAACCTGCTAATCGTAATTCCTGTAAAAGACATTTGAATAAGGAAAAAACGATGATCAGCGCCCCTTCTGAAGAGATTGCCAAAAAAGCCGCCAAAATCCTTTTGGATACAAAATCGGTATTATTTAATTCCCGCGAACCATTCGTTTTTACCTCGGGTCGCATCAGCCCTGTCTACACTGACTGCCGCCGCCTGATTTCGTTCCCTGCCGAGCGTACCATCCTGATGGATATGGGTGCAAAAATTTTGACTGACAAGGTCGGGCTTGAAAATATGGACTATCTGGCGGGCGGCGAAACCGCTGGTATTCCATACGCTGCATTCCTCTCCCAAACCCTCAACAAACCAATGCTTTATGTCCGCAAGAAACCAAAAGGTTTCGGACGTATGGCACAAATCGAAGGCGTGATGGATCAGGAAAATGCGAAAGTCGTATTGATCGAAGATTTACAATCAGATGGTGGCAGCAAAAAAGTTTTCATCGATGCGTTGCGCGCCGCCAATGCAAAAATTGAACATGGTTTTGTTGTGTTCCATTACGGCATCTTCCAGAAATCCATCGACAATATGAATGAATTCGGCATGACCCTCCACTACCTCACCGACTGGTGGCATGTGTTGGCGGTTGCGCGTGAACTGAAATATTTTGACGAAGCCACATTGTCTTCTGTTGAAGAATTTTTAAACGCGCCGGACGCATGGGCGGAGAAAAACGCCCATCTGGTGCCGAAAAAAGAACAGGCATAAACGGATGTTAAGCAAGTTCCATTTCCTGAGCAGTTCCAGTCCCGAGGCAGAAAAGGCTTATAATGCCTTACTCTCGACCTTCGGGCAAACGGAGCTTGAAAATGCCGATGTCATTGTGGCGATTGGCGGGGATGGAACATTGCTGAACGCCTTACGCAAAAGCGAAGGACGGAACATTCCTGTCTATGGCATCAACCGTGGATCAGTTGGTTTCCTGATGAATGCGCCACAACTTGAAAATTTGCTGGAGAAAATCGAACAGGCGGAGAGTGTCACCATTCACCCGCTCGCCATGAAGGCCACCGACATTCACGGAAAGACATTCGAGGCCGTTGCCTTTAACGAAGTCTCTTTGTTACGCCAAGTGCGTCAGGCGGCAAAAATCAGTATCAGCATTGATAACATCGTCCGCATGGATGAATTGATTTGTGACGGCGTGATGGTCGCGACACCTGCGGGAAGTACCGCTTATAATCTGTCCGCTCATGGCCCTATCCTTCCCCTCAAATCAGAAATTCTGGCACTTACCCCGATCAGTGCCTTCCGTCCACGACGTTGGCGCGGCGCACTTCTTCCGTCCTCTGCCAAAATCCGTTTTGATATTCTGGATTTCGAAGACCGTCCGGTCAGTGCGACAGCAGACGAAGTTGAAATCCGTGATGTTGTATCTGTCGAAATTTCACAATCCCCTATCACCAAAACAGTCCTGTTTGATAAAGGCCATTCGTTAGAAGAACGTATCCTTAAAGAACAATTCGCATGGTAGATGAACCCCGCATTCGCTTTGCGGTCAAAATCACCCCCAAAGCATCACAGAATGCCATCCTCGGGTGGAAACAGGACGCAGACGGACAACCCTATTTAAAAGTCTCCGTCACCACCGTCCCCGAAAAAGGAAAAGCCAACGAAGCGCTTATTGCGCTTCTCTCCAAAAGCTGGAAAATCCCGAAATCGGATATTGTGATTGAAAAAGGAGATACCGACAGACATAAAACTCTGTCTATCCCTAGGGGGTATCAATCTATTTTATCGGAATAATGGTGCCCTCAAGAAGACTCGAACTTCCACGTCCTTTCGAACACAAATACCTGAAACTTGCGCGTCTACCAATTCCGCCATGAGGGCAACCCATAGATGGTAAAAAACTCAGGTGCGGATTATCTACCCAAGTCAGACAGGCTTGTCAAACATCTTTCATGTGTTTTACAGAAAAAACTGTAAAAACTATTGCATTATAGAATTGTGCCATTAACATCACTTGGGTTGCATATCCGTTTTAGGAAAAATTTATGTTGAAAATAAGCAAGTCACTGATTGTTACTTTTTTAGTGATTTTTCTGTATGCCACCCCTGCCTTTGCCGCAACGTCCATTCCTTTTACCATTAATATGTCCCAAGCTGTCAATGTGACGGGCACACCCCGTATTGCCATTGATGTCGGCGGGGTTGCGCGCTACGCAACCTATACTTCTGGATCAGGCACATCCACTTTGATCTTCACCTATACAATGGTGGCGGGCGATGTGGATTTGGACGGTGTTACCCTGACACCGTCGATTGATTTAAATGGCGGCACGATCAAGGATCTTGCTGGAAACGATCTTTCCCCTTTAACATTCACCGCACCCAACACCAGCAATGTCAAAGTGAATTACCCATCTTTAGGAATGGATTTTGTGGCCGATGCCGATGGACGCTACACCCTCAACGGCACAGCCTATAACGACCTCACTTCCTTCCTCTCCGCCGCAGGGGGCACATTTAGCCGCGCCAGTGTCGGAACATATTTTGATAGTGCAGGCGTTCTACAAACTGCTGCCTCAGGTGTTCCCCGTTTTGATTATGACCCTATCACCCATGCTGCAAAGGGGATATTGATTGAAGAGAGCAGAGCTAACCTTTGGCAAGATTCAGAGGCATTCAATAATCCTTTCTGGATTGCCTCACAAGTAACAGTTAGTCCGAACGTGACCATTTCACCTGCAGGAACGATGACAGCAGAGAAAATAACAGAGGCCTCTGGGGGCACTTTTCATTATGTCGGACTTACGCCAAATTATTCAGCAAATACAACCCGTACTGTTAGCGTATATGCTAAAGCCGCAGAGCGTCAGTGGTTACGAGTCTATGCCGATGACGGATCAGGTAATTCGGCCTATGCAAACTTTAACTTAGGTACAGGTACCTATGACTTTGTAGGAGGCAATAATTCATATACGTCATCCGCCATGATCCTGAATGTCGGCAATGGCTGGTATCGTTGTATTTTGACTTACTCGATCGCAACCGCGACAACCCGCGTACAATTTATTATGCGAACGACAGGGGGTACGGGATCAAGTTCGTATGCGGGGGATGGATCTTCAGGGCTTTATTTGTGGGGCGCGCAAATTGAACAAGGTGCCTTCGCCACGTCCTATATTCCTACAACAACAACCGCTGTCACACGCGTGGCGGATAGATTAACAATACCAATAGGGGTTTGGTTTACTCAGGACTCAGGAAGTACTGTTACTGAGTTCGATAGAAATCAATCATCCTCTTCCAGTGCTGTCCTAGCACTAACAAATGCAAGCAATCTGCAAGGGCCAATCAATTACTACAATAGTTCTTCAGGCTTAATTGACAGCGCTGCGGGTGTTAGCTTGACAAAATATAAAGATTATTCTTCTTTTGGTGCAATTTCTGATACCAATGGGCATAAGGTCGGAATAAGCTATTCTGGATCTATCTTTGCGACATCAATACTTAAACTTGGACAAGAGAGAGGATCTCTTTCTGGTTTCGAACTTAACGGGCATCTGAAAAAATTTAAATATTACCCTCTTCGTGCCGCAGACACCCAACTCCAATTATTGACGCAGTAAAAATCCCGTGCATATAAACAATCTGGCATTAACCTATTTTTGTCTTTTCTTTTGGTATAATTCAGTCATCATGGCGTGAGAACGTCTATCATCCCGTATTTAAAACGTCGAGCTAGGTTTACTATGAAAATATTAGTCATTGATAATGATATTGTGACCGCAAATTTGCTGAAAGCACGGCTTTTGCCTTTGGGACACACGGTCGAAATCACTGAAAAGAACGAAGGTGTCGATAAAATCATATCCGATGGATGGGATGTTATTTTCTTTGATCCCTCCCCCCTGACAACCTTGCGCCCCACTGTTTTAAGTATGCGCCGCGCCAATCGCCGCAATGTGTATATGGTTTTGATGTCCCAGACATTAACTTTCCAAGATGGTTTGACTTCCGGCTTTAATGATTTTATGTCAAAGCCATTGGATATGAATCTGATGCTCGATAAAATCGACAACGCACATACCCTGATGGGTCTTCAAAAACATCTGGCCAATGATAAGGAAGATTTCCCGAGTGCGGGCGGTGTGATTGCGAAATCCGCCTTTAACCAATTATTTCTGTCCTGCCTTGACCGCGCCGACCGTTATGGCGAAGTGTCCCATATTATTTTCATTACCATTGATAACTATACCCAGATCACAACCGAGGCCGGGGCGTATGACGCCAATATCGTGTCCGCCAAACTGGCGCACCATTTGGTTCACCTCCGCCGTCAATCGGATATTATCGCGCAGACCAAAGAGAATGAGTATGCTTTACTCTTGCTGCGTCCTATGACAGAATCAGAGCCAATAGAAGCCGCCCATCGTTTCGCAGAATCTTTGTCAAAATGCACCGATATTCCTTACGACACACAACATTCCGTCAATATTCGTGTCTTCCTGATGCGCCTGCCGACAGGGGCAACAGGGGTCGAACATCGCATGGCCATTTATCAGGAACAGCCTTAGGCTTTCTTGCCTTTGCCCTTCTCCTCTCTGCCTGTGCGGAAGGGCCCGTGAAGCCGCGCCCCGGGGTGATGGAAGCAAAATCCTGCATGGCTCACATCAACAAATCCCCTGCCAAATTTGATGGCTATATTATTCAAAGCTGCACCAATAACGGGGTTTGGGTGGTCGAACAACGTGACCCCCAGACCGGACGACCCTTAACCCTCTATGATTTTGTGAACCGCGAATATACTGTAGGGTCAGCAGAAGCCGAACCTTTACCCTTCGATCTGATGACCGAGCCAGAAAAAGCCCAGTTTTTATCTTTACAAAAAAATTTGAATAAGGCCTTATTGGATGAGGGGAAATCTTAAGAAAATAAAGATATAGTCGTGATAACACCTTAACAATGATGACCCCCGAGCCCCCTAAAATGATCCCTCAGGCTGAAGCCCTTATCAAACAAATGAAATCTTACGATCCCGATTTCAACCAAGCCTTGGTTGAAAAAGCGATTGAATTTGCCCGCGTGATGCATGAAGGACAAACCAGATCATCGGGCGAGCCTTATTACACCCACCCTATCGAGGTCGCATCGATATTGGCCGACATGAAAATGGATACGGCAACGATTATCACCGCCATCCTGCATGACACATTGGAAGACACCAAAGCCACCAGCGAAGATTTAGAAAAACAATTTTCATCGGAAGTTTCAATGTTGGTCAACGGGGTCAGTAAACTGACCAAAATCGAAAGCCAGACCGTTGAAGGCAAACAAGCCGAAAATTTCAGAAAACTTTTGCTGGCGATGTCCGAAGACATTCGTGTCTTGCTGGTGAAACTTGCTGACCGTCTGCACAATATGCGGACGCTGCATTACATTCAAAAGCCCGAGAAAAGATTCCGCATCGCGCGTGAGACAATGGATATTTATGTGCCCCTCGCCGAACGCGTGGGCGTCCATAAAATCAAGGAAGAGCTTGAAGATTTAGCCTTTAACTATATGAACCCCGAAGCACGGGATAGTATCACCAACCGCCTGTCTTTCCTGCGTCAAGAGGGCGGAGATCTGGTTGATGTCATTATCACCGAGTTAGAAAAAATCATTAAAGAAGCAGGCATTGACGCCGAAGTCACAGGACGAGAAAAAACCCGCTATTCCATCTGGAAAAAAATGCAGCGGAAAAATATTTCGTTCGAACAATTGTCAGACATCATGGCCTTCCGCATCGGGGTGAATGATGTGGCGGAATGTTATCACGCGTTGGGGATTATCCACTCTCACTACCCTGTCGTACCAGGGCGGTTTAAAGACTTTATTTCAACACCGAAACCGAACGGTTACCGTTCACTCCACACCACCGTCATCGGCCCCAAAAATCACCGTATTGAAATCCAGATCAGAACGCATCAGATGCATGCCGAGGCTGACTTGGGCGTTGCGGCACACTGGTCATACAAACAGGGAGGCGAAGCGGCTGGCGCGCAAAAAGATGCCAAAAAATATCGCTGGCTCCGCGAACTGCTGGACATTCTGGAACAAGACCAACGCCCCGAAGATTTCTGGGAAAATACCAAACTGGAGTTATTTCAGGAACATGTCTTTGCCTTTACCCCGAAGGGCGATTTGTTCGAATTGCCGTCAGGGTCAACGCCGATTGACTTTGCCTATGCCATTCACTCCGACGTCGGGAACAGATGTATCGGGGCAAAGATCAACGGACGGATTGCTCCGCTCAACACCAAATTACACAATGGCGACCAGGTCGAGGTCATCACTGCCAAAACCCAAAGCCCGTCTCCGACATGGGAACGGTTTGTGGTCACCGGCAAAGCCCGTTCGCATATCCGCCGTTTTATCAGGCAGCAACAGCGCACCGAATACCTGACCCTTGGTCGCGCCATGCTCCAGAAAGTCTTTAAAACCGAAGGCTATGAATTTACCGAGAAAGCCGTTGCAGGCGTCACCGACCAATTCCGCGAATGCAAAGATGTCGATGATGTGTTTGCAGGTATAGGTGCAGGAAATATCGTTGCCCGTGACGTCTTCCGCGCCATCTTCCCCGCCCATAAAACCGAAGGCGAAACAGGCAAGCAGATCAATAACCCTGATGACATCGTCTCGGTCAAAGCACACAACCAAGAACATCGCTCCGGAAAAATACAACCAATGCCGATCAAGGGACTGATCCCCGGTATGGCGGTGCATTTCGCGAGATGTTGTCACCCGTTGCCGGGCGACCGTATCGTGGGGATTGTGACCACGGGCAAAGGGGTGACCATTCACACCATTGATTGCGAAACGTTAGAACAATTTGCAGACACGCCCGAACGCTGGATCGACGTATCATGGGGCGAAGGTAGCGATAACTCAGATGCGCGTGTCGGACGGTTGATTATTACCATCAACAACCAACCGGGGGCACTCGGAACAATTTCAACCGTCATCGGTAAAAGCGGCGGCAATATTACCAACTTGAAAATCACCAGCCGCAGTGCAGATTTCTGGGATATGTATCTGGACGTATCGGTCACGGACACCAAACATCTGAACAATATCGTCGCCGCCCTCCGCGCCACTCCACAGATTGTAAGTGTCGAGCGGGCGCGGGGCAGATAAAGAAAGAATAAGAAAAATTATGTTCAAGAGGAAAACACCCCTCTCCGCCTCACAAAAAGCCATGTCTCTTTTATGGCCGTCTATGGGTTGGAAAAGAATGTTTCAGTATGTTCAACTCCGCCTGATCAGATTAAAAGGATCGACCCGCTCTATTGCCACAGGCTTTGCGTTCGGCGCTTCCATATCCTTCACCCCCCTCCCCGGGGGGCATATTATCGGGGCAGGATTGTTGAGCTTCGCGACACGCGGCAATCTGTTGGCAAGCCTTGTGGGAACGTTGATTGGTTCGCCGTGGACATTCCCTATTATGTGGTGGGGCGCTTATAAAACGGGAGAACTCGCTTTTCATCTATTCGGTGCAAAGATGGTTGATATGCCCCAAGATGTCACATGGGGGTTTTTAGTGGATGAAATAACCCAGCGCCCTATGGATTTGATCGTCCCATGGATCACGGGCGGATTTATTTTGATGGCGCTTTCATGGCCGATCTTCTATATTTTATGTTACCGCGCGGTTGATAAATTACGCAAAAAATATCGCCGCGAACACCACTATCACACGAGACACGCTACATGATTATCGGCACAGGAAACGACCTGATTGACATTCGCCGCATCGAAAAGACCCTTGATCGTTTCGGCATGCGTTTTATTGAACGCTGCTTTGCCCCAACAGAAATTGAAAAAGCCGAACGCCGTAGATCAGCAGGCACCCATATCGCCACCTACGCCAAACGCTTTGCTGCCAAAGAAGCATGCTCCAAGGCGTTGGGCACAGGGTTTAACCACGGCGTTTATATGCGCGATATTGCGGTGACCAATGATGAGAATGGCAAGCCATCCCTCACCCTATCAGGCGGCGCGCTAGACCGCCTTCAATCCCTAACTCCGCACGGCAAAACTGCCGTTATTCATCTCAGTCTCACCGATGAACCACCCTTGGCGCTTGCCGCCGTTATGATTGAGGCCATATAAAAAAGGAGGGATAAAAATCCCCCCTTTTCTGAATAAAGCATAAATCGGCAATCTTATTTTTTGCCATGTAATCTCATGATTTTTTTAGCTGGCTTGTCGTCGCTGGACGGTGCAACTTCAGAAGTATTTTCTGATTTCACTGTATCCATTTCAACACCCGCTGCTGGTTCAACCGATGCAGGTGATGCAACTGGCTTTGTGTAACGCATTTGGTATGATTTTGACCCTTTGATCATAACAGGCTTTTGGCCTTCATTAAATTCAGCCGCCATCGCAGGTGCCGCAAAAGCCAACAGAACAAAAAGTGATAAAATAAAACGCATTTTTTTACTCCCTAGATAAAAACATTATGAATATTGGAGAGGACTATAACCCCTCTCCACGATTTTTTGCAAACTTTTTCTAAAATGAACGGGATACAGTGAAAACAAAGCGTTTTCCGCATCCGTCTGCACATTCAGAAGGCTCGTTCAGGTCAGTATCATAATATTTCAGACCCAAATTAAAGCCCTCGATATCGTAACCAACACCCAATGACCATGTGCCATAGTCTGCTGTACCGAAGGCCGCGTTATCATCAATCCATTGATAAGCATAACCAGCATTTGCAGAGAATCCTTCAGGCAACGGAACAGTTACGTTCACGGCTGGATACCACGCATCACCACTGGAGGCAAAGAAATCAGGTGAATAATTCAGGGATGCTGTTGCTTGCATAAAATCGAAATCATATCCGACAGCTGCCGCCAATTCCCAGTAATCATAATTTTTAGTATCATCAGCACCTGGGTAGTAATAATAAATCGCGCCCAAATCCCAAGTTAAATCATCAACAGTTTTGCTGATCCCGCCATAGAAATCGATCTCGGTTGTGGCGTCCGCAAAATCAACACCTGATCCCCATACGCCAGCATAAAGGCCAGTAACTGGACTTGTCCAATCCATGCCACCTTGAATGGTTGGCTCTTCATTACTTTGGGAAATGCCACGGAAAACATAGTCTGTGGTGAGGGCAACATTGCCGGTAAACGGAGAATCTGCAGCTAAAACTGGGCTAGATATAAAAGCCACAGCCAAAAATAATGAAACGAAACTTTTCATGGAAACCTCAAAAGAAAATATGTGTAGGGGGTGTAATCATGAGAATCAGATTACGATTGACACATTCTGCGGGAAGGAAAAAGATTGTCAATATGACGAAGGGCGGTCGCAAACAACTATTAAGTATTATTATTTACCTAGATGCGTTGCGAATTAATCCGTTACGGCGCATCGCCTCGACCACCTTGGCCTTATAGGAATATCCGCGGCTCGGGGTTTTGGAATGATAGTTGGCAATTGCTTTTGAAAGTGATCCTGTTTCATCCATATGACGTCTTAAAATCCATGCGGCCACACCCATATTGGTACAGGCATCATCCCTGATCCATTTGGCGGCGGTGGTTTGTTCAACCCCCCAAAAGGACGCAAGTTCAGGCACCCAAATCGTATTGATTTGCATCGGACCCAGATCGTAACTGCCGTTGGTGTTTCGCACCTGTTGCCCGATAGCCCCGCCTTCAACCTGTAAAATTCCAACCATAACCGCAGGTGGAACCGAATAGGTCTGGGCAGCTAACATCAAACAGGCCGCGACAATTTTACTCATTTTGAAAACCTTACCTCTTATTGCAGAGTATATAGATTATGCTGAATTTTTCTTAACAAAAAATGACATAGGGCCGGTTGCCGCTGGTTTTTGACCAGCATTTTCCGGAACAGCAGGAGGGGTATTAGGAGGAACAGCCGCAAGCGGTGTCTGTTGAGGTGCCGCAGAAGGCTTCACCGAACCGCTTCCCCCGCCAGACCGCGTGCCAACCATATCGGACACACTGCGTCTTAACCCAGGGATCAATGCATCACCCAGAATTTCGAGCATTTGCATGCGCAGAATAAAGGATTGCCACAGCGCAGTCATGGTCGGTGCCATGCCTTGGCGCACCTGATCTTCGGTCGCCATTAATTTTGCCATTTCGGCAAAATGACATTGGCTGTAAATTTGTCCTGCCATGCGGAGGAGTGCAAGGTCGGCCTTTGCCGATGCTTGCCCCTCTTCAATTTCAGGGAACATTTTAGCGCGGAGGAATTTTGATTCCCGCACCAATCGCTCCGTCACTTCCTGCACCAATTTTTTCTCAGGCTGTCCAAAGGAATAAGCCATGATCGAATTGACGACAGGCAACAAGGCACTCATATACAGCAATGAGACTTGTGCATCATCTGACGGGAAAAAATCGGCATCAATTTGTGCCATGCGGACATTGACGTCGGACGCCGCACGATAGCCATCGGAATAACTGACAACCGCACCCATCGCATCGGAAATGCGTTGAATTTCGGCATCAGTCGGGGCGCGTCCCGCCAAACGATAAATATTGGACATGAGGGGGGATGACAAAGAGGTCAGCGCCAAGCGAATGGAATCGGCCTCTTCTTCCGTATGACGCATATCCATCAGGTTGGAGAGCCCAATACTCAGTTGTGTTGACTTGGTCAATAACCCTGCCACCTGCTCTGCCTCGGGGCGCATGGCGCCGGGGGAAGACGGATCAGGAATAAGTGCCTGCCTCACAGAAACTTCGCTGATAGCCGCAACCATTGGTGCCGCCAGTTTCTCAAGAACCTGTAATAAAAATGTCGATTTTGTGTCCATATGTAACCCTAGAACGTGCTTATAGCCGATTTTATATGTTATCGCAACTCTGTGATGATTTTCTTAAGATCGTCAGGAACACCTTGTAAAACTTTGACCTTTCCGTCACGTCCGCGATAGACGGAAAACGGGGTGACATCCAGCTTCCAATCCTGCATCAGTTTGATATTCCGTTGAACACCTTGGGTATTGACGGTTTTATCGGCCAGCAAAGCGGTTTTATCCCCATCCAGATGGCGGAATAATTCTTTTTGTGGGTCTGGAGCGGCCAATAAATAAGCAGCCTCAGTTAAACTATTTTCAGTCAAAACCCCCACCGGAATCAGGCGGACTTGTAATAAGCCCTGCTCCAGATACCCGGATTTGCGAATATTCTGAATCAAATCATGGCAATGCGGGCATTCGGGATCAATAAAGCTATAGATAACGGGGGCTTTATCCGACCCCACTTTAATCCAATTGGCACTTTCAACACCGTCGAAAAGCTGCTCCGACTTTGGCTTCACAGCCGATTTCAAAAGCGCTTCGGGGTTGGTGAAATCCTGACTAACAACTGTTGAGGGCTGAACGGCCTGAGGTGCGTCCTTGGATTGAGGGGCGAGCGGAGCGGTCTCAAAACCTGCCAGCTTGTCAATCGCAGGCCCTTCCTTCTTACGAAGCTCGTTGATTTGCTTGAGGGTCACGGTGTCGCCCTTATTATTAAACAAAATTCCCATCATCACCGCTTGTCCGTCTGGTGTTGAATAGAAATACTGCTCTTGCCCGTTTTTCAGGACGAGCCACCCATTCAAGCCATAATCCTGACCGAGATAGCGAAGTTGCGCTCCGCTCGCCACCAGATTTTGAATAGGAAGGGGAACATCGGGCTGTGTAGAATCCGCAAATGCAGATACAGAAAAAGCGCACATTAGAATTGCAACACATACAAACTTCCGACAAAACCGCATAAGAATCTCACTTTCAGGCTTATTCATTTATAGTGCGAGATTAATGTGTTCCGCAGCAATTGTCTATAATTTCCCATAGATTGAGAAGCGCTTGAAGGCATGTGGTTAATTGCTATTATGGATACAGACCGAATAGACAATTGAAAAAAACGTAAAACAATTTTAAGATGGGGAGGTTTTCGACAAATTCACCTAAGGCTTTCATACTGTGCCCCTCAATCTCAAAAAAATTAGCGCTCTCGTCGTTGAGGATTTGCACCCAATGCGTACGGTAATCGTTTCGGTTCTTGATGCATTTGGTATTGGGACTATTTATGAAGCCTCCAATGGCGAACGTGGCTATGAGCTTTTTCAAAAGCATAATCCCGACATTATTATCACCGACTGGCTGATGGAGCCGGTTGACGGTTTAGAATTTATTCGTATGGTGCGCAAAAATAAAGACTCTGTAAACCGTTTGGTGCCTATCATTATGATGACAGGCTATAGTGCTATGCAACGGGTTACAATGGCGCGAGATTTAGGTGCAACCGAATTTTTAACCAAACCATTTACAGGGCGGGATTTAGCCAAGCGGATTAACTTGATTATTAATCGCCCGCGCGACTTTGTGGAAACCGAGCATTTTTTCGGCCCAAACCGCAGAAGGAAAAAAGGAGATGACTATGCGGGTCCTCGTCGTCGAGAAGATGAATCTCGCGGCAACAAGACAGATAGCAACAATGGAAAACAAAACCCATGGGAAATTATAATAGAATAGGGAGCTATCCTATTATGATGATAAAAAACAAAATCAATAGAAATCAGTGTTAAAATTATGAGTGAGAAAAAAGCCAAAATTATCAAGGTTGAGAATAAGCTGCAAAAAAAAGCTGGCTTTGGCGAGATTCCTGAAGTGACCATTTCAAGAGCAGAAAACGTTATCTTAAATAACAATGTTGATTTCAAAGAAATTGCAACACCCATTCTTTTGAGCCTCAGGGAAACAGTCAAGCTGTCCAGAGAAAACCCGGAAAGAATTGATATTCTGCGCCAAGAACTCATCAAGCCTATCATGGAACTCAAAGCAAACGGTGCCATGTTCAAATATGAATTGATTGGGACGTTGGCAGGAATCATGCTCAGCTTTCTGGAACATATCAATCAACTTAATCCGGATGCTTTGGAGATTATCGAAGCCCATGAAAAAACCCTGACCTTGATCGTGATGAAAGGGATCAAGGGCGATGGCGGATTGCTGGGCAAGCAAGTCATTGAAGAATTAGAAAGCGCCTGCGGACGATATTACCGCAAGAACCCCGATAAATTTATATCCCCATAGAAAAAGCGCCCAATCAATGGGCGCTTTTAAATTTTCAATCTTTTGCAAAGAGCTAATTACTTCACGCGGGCAACATATTCGTCTGTGCGTGTATCGATCTCGATTTTTTCACCGATCTCAACGAATGCAGGAACAGGAATCTCAAAACCGGATGCCAATTTAGCTGGCTTCATCACTTTACCAGATGTATCACCGCGAACGGCTGGTTCTGTGTAGATCACTTCACGAACAATTTTCACAGGTGGTGTCACAGAGATTGGTTTCCCTTCGAAGAATTTTACTTCGCAAGGCATTTGTTCTTCCAGATATTTCAGAACGCCTTCGATATCATCTTTGGACAATTCATATTGGTTATATTCTTCGTCCATGAATACATACATATCGCCATCAGCGTATGAGTAAGTGACTTCTTTGGTTTCGAGAATAATGTCTTCGAATTTTTCATCTGTTTTGTAAATACCTTCGGAATTCGAACCCGTCAAAATATTGCGGAATTTGAATTTCATGACGGCAGCGTTACGGCCTGATTTATTATATTCAGCTTTTTGAATAACGATTGGTGCGCCATCCATGACAACAACGTTTCCGGCTTTTAGGTCTTGAGCGAATTTCATAGGAATATCCTTTATTTCTTAGTTATTTGAGTGTTTGCAAACGTCAGAAGCTGCGTTGATAAATCAATCTGGTTGCACAGATAGTCCGACCAATTTTGCGCTCCTGACTTTAAGCCAGCGAGAGATTGAAGGCTTAACCCGCAAACATCCCAACTATGCTTTGTCAGTATTTGGCCTTCTTCATTCCACAAATCATGCAAATTGGCAAGCCTTTCGAAACTCGCCTCATCATAAAAAGGGCGAATTTTCTCTAAAAAGGCATGAAGTTTGACCAAATGAGCCGCTTCTTCCTGAACATAAATGTTCCAGATAAAGGGTTTTCCGGCGAGTTGCGCCCGCACAAACGAGTCCTCACCGCGAACAAAATTAAAATCGCATGTCCAGAGCAGATAGTCGTAATCCACCTGTGACAGAAAAGGAATCTCAATGATTTCAACTGATCCGACCTTTTGGGGCGTGTTTTGAGGGGTGCGAACAGGTCTGAAAAGGCGAATAGGCTTATCTGCCCCGCCCAAATGTTCTATCAATTGATCTAATGGGGCTGTTTTGTAGCAAAATAGGCTGATATCGATATATTTTTGGTCTATTTCAGGGATAAAATGCGCTTTTCTCCATAAATTATGGGCATTTTCATCATTTAAAAACGCATTTCTGCGGGAAATCAGGCCATTTTCTCTGATAATACCCCCCGTTTGTGCATCAAAGCCCGGAAAAAACAGTGTTTTGGTGAGGCCTGTGGATGGATGTTTGGAGGGAATGGCATGGCATCCCGCCACCCAGTCTTCGGCACTGATATATTCCAGATCAATCCAGACCGATTTTTTGGCAACCATGGCCGCAATCACGTTATCGGGCAACGGACAGGCAAAGGCCTCAATCACCATGTCTGCGGCCTGATGATAGTCGATGTCTTTGACCCAATGAATGACCTCAACGCCTGAACGGTCATCGGGCATAATCGCCTTGGCACTCTCCATATCATCCACGAACAGGCGAACTGTGATATGATGGTCGAGCGACAATTGTCGAGACAGACGCCAGCAAACGCCGATGTCACCAAAATTATCGACAACCGCACAAAAAATGTCTATGGATTTAATTAAATTCATCGCTCTTTTATGATGGTTTTTCCGTCAAAGGGCAAAAGGAAAATATTTGATGTCACTACTCCCTATTATTATCGTTCCCGATCCTGTTTTGAAAGAGGTTGCACAACCGATTGAAAACATCACCGAGGCCATTCAAAAACAGGCGGCGGATATGATCGAGACCATGTATGACGCCCCGGGGATTGGCTTGGCAGCCAATCAGGTCGGGATGCTCAACCGTCTGTTTGTGATGGATGTCAATTACCGCAAGAACGACCAAAGCCGTGATGCCGTGGTTCTGATCAACCCTGAAATCATTTGGCGGTCTGAGGAAATGAGCGTGATGGAAGAAGGATGCCTGTCCATCCCCCAACAATATGCCGAAGTTGAACGCCCGAAAACCGTGCGCGTCAAATATATCGACCTCAAGGGGCAAGTTCAGGAGATGGAAGGATCGGATTTAACATCCCACTGCCTGCAACATGAACTGGATCATTTGAACGGGACTTTGTTTATCGATTATCTCTCACGCCTCAAACGCAACATGATCCTGCGCAAAGTGGACAAGATGGTCAAAGACGGACAAATTCTCTAATATCCCTCGCCCCTTGGGGGAGAGGGCAACGCAGGCTTGGGGCGAAGCCCCTTAGCCGAAGTCGGGTGAGGGGGGGCAACAGGTTTTGTTTTTTGAACCATAGTAGCCCCCTCACCCAGCTCCGCCTAAAGCCTTACGGCTTAAGGCTTCTCAACCCTCTCCCCCAAGGGGCGAGGGATTTGAATAACCCCTAACGTCTCAACGCCTTCAGATCAACCAATTTGAACATCACAACAAGGGTGCCATATACAGCACCGCCGACCAGAACGGCGGCTGTCACTTGTTGCCATTCGACAAAGTGGTTGAGTTCGAACAACGTCACTATGACCGCCCCCGCCATCACGAACGCAACCGCCATGACTTTACCGAGATAGGTGATTAATTCAAGGCGCGCCAGTCCATTCCCGACCCGTTTATTCAGTCGATAAAATGTCAGGATGGAAGACAGGCAATAGGCCAGAGAATAAGAAAGCGCCAACCCCGACACCCCCATCATTTTGACGAGCGGGATCGCCAGCGCAATATTGATGATATTTTCAACGACATTCAGTTTGAACGGTGTTTTGGTATCCGATAACGCATAATATCCGCGCATCAAGAACAGATAGGCCGAAAACGGAAATAACCCCACCGCAAACATGGATAATGTGCCACCCGTTAAATGCGCGGCCTCAACCGTAAATGACCCGTGGTTGAGAAGCGTGATCAGTAATGGTGTCGCAATCAACATATAGCCGACAGAGGCGGGAATCATCAGGAGCATGAGGATTTTCACCCCCTGCACCATCTTATCCGCCATATCCACCAAGTGAGCCGAGGCCGCGTCCTGCGCGATTTTGGGCATAAAGGTTGTGATGATGGTCATCGCAAGCAACCCGTGCGGCAATACAAAGAATGCAAAGGCGGTTTGATAGGCGGTCATCCATCCTTCCTGATGCAGTGCCAGCAAACTGACAACATATAAGGCAACCTGATTGGCGATGACATAGCCCAATGTCCAACCCGATAATTTCAAAACCTTTTGAACTTCGGGGTGTTTCCAGTCGGGTAAAAATTCAAGTTTGATGCCTGATCGCATCATCGCAGGCACAAGAGTGAGTGCAGACACCGCAATTCCCGCCGTTGTCCCCCACCCTAGATAGGTGATAATCGTTGCATTCTGCGCCGCCATTTCAAGCGTCACCCCATGCCCGAATAGGTGCGGAAGTGCGACCAGAATACCAATCACCACGATATTATTCAGAATGGGCGCATAAGCGGGCAAGGCAAATTTATGTTGCGCATTCAAAAGGGCCGTTGCCATCGACACCAACCCGTAAAAGAAAATCTGCGGCATAAAGAGGCGCACAAAATGCGTACCGACTGCCGCGAATTCCTGCGGGTTATCTTGGCGGGTCACGCTGTAAATCTGCATAATCAAAGGGGCAGCCAATACCATCACCAACGTCAATCCCGCGAGTAGAATAGTTGTGATACTTAAAACCGCACTGATGGCTTTATGATCATCCTGTTTCAATGACCGCACAAAGGACGGTAATAAAGTTGCCGATAAAATCCCGCCGAGCATTAATTCATAAATAATATTGGGGGTGGTGTTGGCGGTATTATAAACGTCACTCAATCCCCCCAAACCAATCGCATAGGCCAGCGCCAGAATGCGCCCGAACCCCGTCACCCGCGACAACAATGTCCCGCCGCCCACCAAGAGATTGGAGAGGAGGAATTTGCGGGATTCTGTTGTGTCTTTTACTTGTGTCTGGTCAACCATATATATGGTTTAACGGACAGGCGGCTTTTTGTGAATGGCCTATGTGGATAAAATAGACAAAAGGCGGCAGGATTTTTAAATCCCACCGCCTTTTTTAAAAGCAATTCGTTAGTGTTTGGCCGCTTCCTCTGCGCCGATCCCTGTTTGAGCCCTGAAATACTGGTCATCAAACGCTTCTTGCTCTTTGACGGCACTGGCTGATTTATCGGTGATGGAGAATAACCAAATCCCCACAAAAGCTACCGTCATTGAAAAGAGTGCAGGGTATTTGTACGGGAAGATCGCCGTCGTAAACCCGAACACATCCACCCAGACAACAGGACTGATCACCACCAGAATGGTCGCGGTCAATAACCCTGCCCAGCCACCGAAAACCGCGCCACGGGTTGTCAGTTTTTTCCAATAGATGGATAAGAACAAAATCGGGAAGTTGGCACTGGCCGCAATCGCAAAGGCCAACCCGACCATAAAGGCCACGTTTTGTTTTTCAAAGACGATGCCGAGGAAAATCGCCGCAACCCCCAACCCAATGGTTGCGTAGCGGGAAATTTTCATTTCCTTTTTCTCGTCATGTTTGCCGTCACTGAACACGTTGGCATAGAGATCATGGCTGATCGCCGATGCGCCCGATAGAGTCAACCCAGACACAACCGCCAGAATGGTCGCGAACGCCACCGCCGAGATAAAGCCAAGCATCACATTCCCACCCAGAAACGAGGACAGGTGAACGGCTGCCATATTATCACCGCCGACCAACTTACCATTCGCATCCAGAAAGTCCGGATTTTGAAGCAGAAAGGCCACCGCACCAAACCCGATAACAGAAGTCAGGATATAGAAGTATCCGATAAATCCTGTTGCATAGAGGGTCGATATATTCGCCTGTTTCGCATCAGGAACGGTAAAGAACCGCATCAGAATATGTGGTAGTCCGGCCGTCCCGAACATTAAGGCCAGCCCCAGCGAGATCGCGGACACAGGGTCAGACACCAGTCCACCGGGTGCCATGATTGCATCGCCTTTGGCATGTTTTTCAATCGCTGCACTAAACAACGCATCGGGATTAAAATTAAAATGGGAGAGAACCATACCCGCCAGCAATGTTGCGCCGAATAACAACATACAGGCCTTTACAATCTGCACCCATGTTGTGGCGATCATTCCGCCGAAGGTCACATAAACGATCATCAGAACACCCACAACGATGACCGCATAATTATATTCAAGCCCGAATAAAACCTGAATCAGTTTCCCCGCGCCCACCATCTGGGCAATCAGATACAACGCAACTGTTGCGAGCGTTCCGCACGCCGCCAGAATCCGCGTCGGCCTTTGTTTCAAACGGTAACAGGCCACGTCCGAGAAAGTGTATTTACCCAAATTCCGCAAAGGCTCCGCAATCAACAACAACACAATCGGCCATCCGACCAGAAACCCGACGGAGTAAATCAACCCGTCAAACCCCGATGAAAACACCAGTGCGGAAATACCCAAAAAAGATGCGGCAGACATATAATCTCCCGCAATCGCCAATCCGTTTTGAAATCCTGTGATATTCCCGCCCGCCGAATAAAAACTCTTGGTGGTGGTCATCTTCTTCGATGCCCAATAGGTGATCCCGAGCGTCAACAGCACGAAGACACCAAACATACCGACGGCTATAACATTTATTCCTGTATTCATTATTCAGCTCCTATCCCGTTTGATACTGCATTCTCGCGAAGTTTTTTACTCAAAGGATCCAAGACCTGATTGGCCTTGCGGACATAAATGCACATGATCAGAAAACTGAAAAGCATCACGCCAAGACCGACAACAATGCCATAGCTTGTATCGCTCTCGCCGATCTTTGTTCCCAGTAAAGCGGGGTCAAAAGCAATCGTTAGAATAAAGCCGTAATAAACAGTAAGCATCAGAGCGAGCAACGACCATTTACTTTTCGACCGTTCCTTGATCAAGGTGATATATTCTTCACTGTGGCGCAAATGTGGTGTGTGGTTGCTCATTCTAGATCTCCGTTATTTGAATATAAACGCTGTCTATTTATTTTTTTAGTTCACAACTTACAGTTTATCACAAAACTAAATCAAATTCGGAAATTCATGTTTTGCCGCGCAGCATATTAAACGCAAAATCTGGGCTTGCGAGTCTACAAGCCCAGAAATTAAGCCTTACAAAAGAATAAATTTATTTCAAATTTTATTGAAACAGGGATACGTATGCACCATAGCCTTCTTTTTCCAAATCGGCTTTCGGAATAAACCGAAGGGAGGCTGAATTGATACAATAACGCAGCCCGCCTTTATCACGCGGCCCGTCATCAAAGACATGGCCTAAGTGACTATTAGCCTTTGGCGACCTGACCTCCATCCGTTTCATCCCGTGACTGATATCTGTGTTTTCAATCAATTTCTGGCGTTGGATAGGTTGGGTAAAGCTTGGCCAGCCGCTGCCTGAATCAAATTTATCGGTCGATGAAAATAATGGCTCGCCAGAGACAATATCGACATAAATTCCGTCTTGATGATTATCCCAATATTCGTTTTTAAACGGTGGTTCGGTGCCGTTTTCCTGGGTCACATATTTCTGCATATCATTTAATTTGGACATGTCTTTATCCTCTTTATAAAGTTGCGGGAAATTTTTCTCTAACGCTTTGACCTTTGGCGCGTCATGGATGGCGATATAGGGTTGGTTCGGATTTAACCGCGCATAATCCTGATGGTAATCTTCAGCCTTATAAAATTCTTTCAAAGGTTCGATGGTCGTCGCAATCGGTTGATCAAATATTTTCGCCGCATTTAACTCGGCGATATAGTTCGCCACATATTGTTTTTGATCTTCATCCGCAACAAAAACAGATGACCGATATTGTGTCCCAGTATCGGGTCCTTGCCTGTTTACCTCAGTCGGGTCATGCGCCACCGAGAAAAACACCTGTAAAATTTGCCCGAGATTGATCTGTTGCGGGTCATAGGTCACCCGCACCACTTCGGCATGCCCCGTATCCCCTGAACTGACCTGATGATATGTGGCTGTGACAGCATCACCGCCTGCATATCCCGAAATAGCTGTCTCGACACCTTTTAAATGTTGGAACACAGCCTGTATGCCCCAGAAACACCCGCCACCCAGAACAATGCTCTGTTGCCCCCCCGCCACCGTAAACGGCTTTGACGGCGCAGGAACGGAAACAGCATAAGAAGATCCCAAAGAACAAAAAAGAGCCACAATAAACACTCCGCATAAAATCAAAATCAGACGCATAGCCATGCCCCTCAAAGAGTTGGTCTATAAGTAAGATGGAGTGTTTTATAGAATTAGCAAGGAGGTTTAAAGTGCGGGAACAACCGTAAAACAATTCTGATTAACGGTCAGAGTATCGCCCGTCACTTTATGGGTCAGCACATTACCGCGCCATTCCACATCTTTTGGATTGATGCTATTACCGAGAACAATAAAATTCATTGTTTGATAAACCCAAGGAATTGAAAATCCCGTCGGAATCTGGCTCGGAGCAATGGAAGATCCCATACAATCAACGGTGACGCTATCTTTTCCCCATGACGCATCCAACACGATAATACTCCGCCCAGCGCCCAATTTAACAGTATCATTTCCGGTGCCACCATTCACAATCCTATTGCCAGTTGCGTCTGTAATAGTGTCGTCATCAGGGCCGCCGACCAACATCAGGTCGGCCTCATTCGTCAACCCAACTGTGCCTCTGTTCATATCACAACTAATGGCATCTTTCCCCGATGTTCCGACAATAATATTGGCAGACGGTGTTTTCGCCGAGCAACTCAATGACAGCTTTGCACTGGCAGAAGATGGGGCAATGATGGAACTTGAATCAATGCGTAAAGTCTCAAAAGAACGCTGGTCACCATTTTGGCCATTTGCCCCAGACAGGAAATAAAGTGGCAAATCCGAATTTGTCATTCTATCAACCAAAATCGCAATTGTATCATTTGCCTGTTGAGGAACTTTTTTCTGTTCGGAGCGATAGTAAGTTAAAGCTTTTTGAGCTTCCTCAACAGCCAAGGATTTTTGTTTGGCGTCCGGCGTATTGGCTTCATCTGCTAAAATAAGCTCAACTGGCATTTTAGGTTCATTGAAAACGAACGGAGTTGGTTCATCCACCTGAAAGGTAAGCATGCCATAAGCCGTATAGAGACCGATGGCGACAAGAACAAAAATCAAAAAATTGACATACGGCTTCATGAAACACCCGAACCTTTGAAGGGCAATTGAGGAGGGATAAAATTAATCTGTTAAAGTATAACCGAAATTTTCCTGTTTGACCACGGCTTATGTTTTGGGATGAGACGGTGCCGCCGCAACCTGATTTCGACCATTATGTTTAGCAGTATAAAGGGCCGCATCTGCTCTTTCGATAATATCTTCAACAGTTTTATCGGCAACATATTCGGCAACACCCACAGACATCGTGATCCGCCCCAAGACTTTGCCGGTGCTGCGGTTAATCACATCTTTGCTGGCGACCGCTTTACGAAGCGCATTTCCAACAATCACTGCTCCGGTCAGATCGGTGTCGGGCAGAATAATTGCGAATTCTTCCCCGCCATAACGGGCGGCAAAGTCTTTCCCTTTAATACTGTCTTTCAGGGTTCTGGCGACAAGGCGCAAAACCTGATCCCCCACCTGATGCCCGAAATTATCGTTAAAGGATTTGAAATGGTCAATATCCAACATCAGGAGCGTAAAGCCCTGTTTATTCTTTTCGGCATCTTGGAAAATGCGGTCAAATTCACTGTCGAATGATTTGCGGTTGGCAAGTCCCGTCAATCCGTCGGTCATGGCCTCGCGGCGCACATGCTCCAGATCGCGACGTAATTCTTCCATAGCGGCATTTGACTGTTCAAGCATTTCTTCGAGTTGGCTACTCTGCACAATCATCGATTCGGTGCTCTGGGACGCAAGTTTAACAACCTCTTGGAGCTCTGTTTGATTTTTGGCGGAGCCTATTTTTGTATTAACGGCATCAAGAGTTTTATTGTAATCTTTAGTGGCTTTTTGCACACCGTGAACAACATCACTGACCGATTGAATGGTATTTTGAACTTGAGCTCCCGTATTGCGCACAGTCTCTTCATTTCGTAAATCGCTTAAAAACCGATTATAAAGGGTGCTACACACATAATCGCTGATGGTTTGCTCAGATTCCACAATTGCATCGATCACTCTCACGACCTCGGGAATGCTCCGCGCATAATAAACATACCAAAGCTCATAATTCTCGGGGGTTGGAAGAATATCTTCCTTTTTGATACGCTCTATCACTTTGACGGATAGTTCGTTTGTCACTTCTTTTTCTCGAGAACTAAGGAAAGTCACGTTATTACTCCAAATAGGAAAATTAATGTCAGAATAAGGTAAACAGAAAATTCATATGTTGCCAAGCAGCAAAGCTATCGTTTAAAGCAAAAAGACCAATAAAATTACCCTAATATGCTTCCTAAGAAAACTAACTTACCAAATTTCTATATTTTCTGTGTTTGTACTGGGGTTGTTGATTTTTCAGAAGATTCAAGAATTGCCATGACCTCAGCCACCGTCTTAGCCTCAACATATGTATTGATATGCTCCTCACGGACGAATTTATGGGCGTACATATGTTGAATAAGCGCAATCAACGGATCCCAATACCCATCAATATTTGCGATAATGACTGGCTTATTATGAACGCCTAAATATTTCCAAGTCATAATCTCGAACGCTTCATCCAGCGTCCCTAAGCCGCCTGGCATAATCACAAACGCATCGGCCTTATCGGCCATCATCATTTTGCGGGTATGCATGTTATCGACGACATGGAGTTCTGTTAATTGATTATGTCTGACTTCCAGTTTTAAAATATGGTCAGGAATAATTCCGATCACCGCACCACCTGCATCCATACAGGCATTGGCAACCTTTCCCATCAAGCCGGGGCTACCGCCGCCATAGACAAGCGTAATGCCTGATTTAGCAAGCGATTGACCAAGATCAATGGTCGGAGCATCAAAAGCAGGATCGGACGTAGAGGAAGACCCGCAATAGACGCAGGCAGATTTAATTTTGGACATTCTAAAAAACACTATATAAAACTATGATTGCATTTTGGGCAGACTTGCCGCAAAACAGGATTGTTAAACAGAAATACTATCTCTCATGCCTTCTTACAATCAAAAAGAGCAGGCGACAGTAAATATTAGGAAGTATCACATGACCAACGAAGCCATCGAAAAAACACTCTTTGATCTCAAAGAAACCATCTCTCAAACCCTCTTTACACCCACCAATAAGGCGGGATGGCCTTTTATTATCGGGTTTGCGGTTGTCTCTGTTATCTTGGCGATGGTGTCTTCCATTCTCGGCTTTATCGGCCTGACCCTTACTTTATGGTGTCTTTATTTCTTTCGTGACCCTGTCCGTATGGTACCAATCCTCTCAGGTCTTGTTGTGTCTCCCGCAGATGGTCGCGTGACCGATGTGGCGGAAGGCGTGCCTTTACCTAAAGAACTCCGTGCCGACCCATTGGACGGTAATGACGAAGATGGTGATTTCACCCGCATTAGTATTTTCCTTTCCGTTTTTGACGTTCACGTTAACCGTATTCCGGCTTCCGGCACGATCAAGAAAATCGTCTATCGCCCAGGGTTATTCCTGAATGCAGGGAACGAACGTGCAAGCATTGAAAATGAACGTTGCGCAGCCCTCCTCGACCTCACCGATGGTCGCGAACTGGCCTTTGTACAGATTGCTGGCCTCATCGCCCGCCGCATCATTTGCGATGCCAAAGAAGGCGATTCTGTTCAAAAAGGCGAACGCTATGGTTTAATCCGCTTCGGAAGCCGCATGGACATCTATCTTCCGAAAGGTGTTTCTGCACAGGTCGCCGTCGGTCAACGTGCGGTCGGTGGTGAAACTGTTCTGGCGGATTTAAACGGTTCTGCCCCGAACAGAGAAGCAACCGCTATATAATCTTCCTGTCACCTTAATATTAAGGACACATCATGGAACACGATAATAGTAAAGCATCAGGACAGGCCTTAACCCTGTCCAAACTGATCCCCAATCTGATCACCATGATGGCCTTAATCGCTGGCATCACCAGCGTCCAGAAAGCCTTAACAGGTAATTTCGAAGTTGCTGTTTTGCTCCTTTTAGCCGCAGCAATTTTAGACGTCATGGACGGCGCCGTTGCACGGGCTTTAAAGGCACAGAGCGAATTTGGAGCACAACTCGACTCCCTCTCTGACTTCTTGGCGTTTGGCGTTGCCCCTGGCTTAATCCTCTATGTCTGGACATTGGGGGATGCGGGTAAATTAGGCTGGATTGCTGCGGTGGTCTTCCCCGTTGCTGCGGCCTTGCGCCTTGCCAGATTTAACGTCATGGCTGCAACCGCCGCAGACATTCCCCTCTGGAAAAAGCGCTTCTTTACAGGTGTTCCAACCCCTGCGGGCGCAATTCTCTGCCTCTTCCCGCTCTATGTCTGGTTTTTAACTCCTGAAACTTTCGAAGGCTATCGCTGGGGAACACCGTTTGTCGCCGTCTGGGCGATTACCGTTGCCGCACTGATGGTCAGTCGCATTCCGACCTTTTCCATCAAATACATGAAAATTCCGCCAAAAATGATGGTTCCGGTCATGGCCTTTGTTGCATTGGTTGTTGCAGCATTATTTAATGCCCCATGGGTCACATTGCCCATTATCTGCATTGTCTATGCCGCCTCTATCCCTTTGATTTTCCATCAATATCGCAAACTGGAAAAAGAACACCAAGCGCATGAAGAGGATTTATCCTCTCTGGCCTTTGGTATCTCAACGATTGAAATTTCACCGACTGATGATGAGTAAGTGGTTGGGCTAACTTAGCCCATACCGAATGCGGCAGGTGCGCCCATACCGACATTCAAAGCTTTTGGACGAGGGGCTTCAAGTTTAGCGGCCGTCATAGTGTTATCAACACCCAGATCTTTGGTGATGGACGGGTCTTTAAATCCTAGCATATCCAGCTTGTTCATCGCCCAGCCATAATTTCTTTGCTCTTTCTCCAACATAGAGCGAACATCTCTTTGAATTTGTTCAGGGTCATATTTATCAGCCACTTGGCCAACAATTGCGTCCAGATTATGCTGACCTCTAAGGGGCGCAGCAGCTTGACCCATAATCGGTTTTCCACTTTTGACATCGCTTGTGACGTTATCGCAAGCCGAGGTGTAAGAAGTCATATTATTGTCTTTGTCAAAGGTTGCCGCACTTGCTGCCATTGTCAACTCACCCTGCGCGCCATTGACCGCCGCGTGACCTATACTGAAATTAATCGCGTCTTTTGCGGCCATTGCGACACCAATACCAGCGGCAACCCCCGCAACAGCAGGCGCCATAGCACCCACAGCTACAAGTGCCGCACCCCCAAGAATTGATTTACCTAAAGATGCACCGGAACTTTGACCTACTTGATTGGAACTTGGTTGGCTTGCTTCCATGGTGGCAGCAGCATGCATTCCTATTTCGGCAATTTTGCCAAAATTTCCGGCTGCATTACTTGCATATTCAGCAATAGAACCCGGTTTTGTCAGCGTTCCAGCAGTATTTCCAAGGGAAATATTGGACTGCATAGCAACCTGAGTTACGAAATTTTGCTTTTGAGCGACCACATCAACCTCATTTTTGTATCCTACCATCTTATCTTTATATTCTTAACGATTGGTGAATACATAATACATTTATAGTATCTCATATATCACATCAGAATTCCACATGAAAATAGAGTCAAAATACCCCTATATTTTGGCAAAAAACTTCGGCATAGTGCCATTTAACAAATTATAGACCCCTTTCAATTGACAAACATCAATAGAGCTTCAAAATCATGATAAAAAATCTCTTTCTGCCGCTTTTCGCTTTTTTGGCGGTTTTCACCCTTTCTTTGACCAACCCTGCTTTTGCGGAAATTGTTCCATGGCAAATGGATTTTCAGGACGCCGTGACTCCAGCGATGGAGCATATCAACTCGTTCCACAACATGTTGCTTTACATTATTTCAGGGATTGTGGCTTTCGTAACCATCCTGTTGGTTTATGTTCTGATCAGATTTAATGCAAAGGCAAACCCTGTTCCGTCCACCACCACTCATAACGTGTTGCTGGAAGTCATCTGGACAGTTGTGCCTGTGGTTATTCTGATTGTGATTGCCGTGCCGTCTTTCAAATTGTTGTTTTTCGAAGCCCGCAACCCTGAACCTGAACTCACTGTCAAAGTGACCGGATATCAATGGTACTGGGGATATGAATATCCTGAAAACGGCGATATCGCGATTACATCGAATATGTTAGCAGAAAAAGAAGTCGACAAATCAAAAGGTCAAACCTATTTGTTATCCGCCGATAACCCGATGGTCATTCCTGTTGATACCAATGTCATGTTCCAAGTGACTGCCAGCGATGTGATCCACTCTTTCGCCATGCCACAATTCGGGATCAAGGTTGACGCTGTACCAGGTCGCCTGAACTCTGCTTGGGCGCGCGTGACGAAAGTCGGAACTTACTACGGTCAATGTTCTGAACTTTGCGGTAAAAACCATGGTTTTATGCCGATTGAAATCAAAGTTGTATCCAAGGAAGACTTTGCCGCATGGATTAAAAAACAAGGTGGTCATTTGAAAGAAACCCCTGCCGCAACCGAGGCCAAAGCCGAAGTAAAGGAAGAAATCCAATCCGCAGCGCCGATTGAAGCCAAAGACGTTGCCACCGAAATCAAAACCAATAAATAATCATCTAAACCACTCAAGAGGTTAAAAACTATGTCTGACCACTCTATCACACACGATCATGCACATGACGACCATCATGATCACAAACCAGGGTTCTTCGCACGTTGGTTCATGTCCACCAACCATAAGGATATTGGAACGCTCTATATCATCTTCTCGATCCTCGCTGGTATTATCGGCGGCGCGTTCTCGGTGATGATGCGTATGGAACTGGAAGCACCAGGCTTGCAATATCTGACAAGTGAATCGGTCGATATGTGGAACGTCTGGATTACCGCTCACGGTTTGATCATGGTGTTCTTTGTTGTGATGCCTGGCCTGATCGGCGGGTTCGGAAACTGGTTCGTACCATTGATGATCGGTGCGCCGGATATGGCTTTCCCGCGCCTCAATAACATTTCATTCTGGTTGCTTGTTCCTGCTTTCCTTTTGCTTGTGGCCTCCGCTTTCATCGGCGCGGGTGCTGGAACTGGATGGACAATCTATCCGCCGCTTTCAACCAAACTCGGACATCCGGGCATGTCGGTTGATATGGCGATTTTTGCGCTTCACTTGGCGGGCGCAAGCTCCATTCTGGGTGGTGCGAACTTCATCGCAACCATTCTGAATATGCGCGCACCGGGGATGACCCTCCATAAAATGCCTTTGTTCG
>Ga0155195_147_pt2 | contig 42755 bp, 41 predicted proteins | sample RifCSPhighO2_02_FD_106163 | JGI IMG/M metagenome (GOLD analysis project Ga0155195, IMG submission 106163) | Alphaproteobacteria bacterium RIFCSPHIGHO2_02_FULL_46_13
ACGGCGCTCTCACCATCAATCGATGCCGTCATGATGATTTGCCCAAGGGCGTTCACAAATTCTGACCAGCTATTATCTTCCATACCTTGTTTAAAATCATCTATGTTTGATAACTGTAACATCTGGATATTGGTGTCTTGGCGTTTGGACATACGTTCGGATAATTTTTTGCGAACGATTTGTTCGAACTCTTTCGCATCCATAATTTTTTTAATACTGGTTCCATTATCCTCAAGCCCCATCATTTTCAAAAGGCTATCGCCTTGCGAAATAGAGATACTGATATTGCCGTCAGGGGATAATTTAAAACTATTCAAAAAGACATGTTTGATTTTCGTTTTGTCTTTGGGGGATGCAAGCGTCACCAGATAGGGGCCTTGTTTACTGGAAACAGTATCGGAGGTCTGGATGACCGACATTAACCCACGGTCATTTTCCGCGAAAATATCCAGAAAGGGGGTTTCTAAAAGTTCTTTGTCATCAATTCCGAGGAGGGCTTTGGTTGCCCCAAGAGCATAGACGATTTTTCCGGTTTTTTCTATTTCTAATAATAAATCAGCGCTGGCGAACGAAAACGCGAGAAAACGATCCCTCTGAGATTTAATGTCATTATCGTTAGCCATAGAGACCCTGTAAAAATTATGTCGTAATATTTTAATATATGAGGGAACGCAGATATAAGATTTGCCCACTATAGTTTGAAAAAGCCCCCAAAGGAAGAGTCTGCCATAAATTAGTTAAAAAACCAGCTTGCCTAGGGTTTTTCTTTATCGCAAACTAAGAAAATCAAGCGAATCGGAAATAATTATGACGACTGCCCTGAAAGAGAATGACCTGTCTGCCGTACCTTTTGAAGAAGAAAAGGGCGATGAAGGTGCTTTGCGTCCGCAAACCATCGAAGAATTCATTGGTCAGAAGGACTTACGCGCCAATCTTAATGTTTTTGTTCAGGCGGCCAGAGGGCGAAAAGAAGCGTTAGATCACGTCCTTTTCTTTGGCCCCCCCGGTTTGGGGAAGACAACCTTGGCACAGATCGTTGCGCGGGAATTGGGTGTCGGGTTTCGGGCAACTTCGGGGCCTGTGATTGCACGGGCGGGTGATTTGGCGGCGTTACTGACCAATTTGCAACCTTTTGATGTGTTATTCATTGATGAAATCCACCGTTTAAACCCTGCGGTTGAGGAAATTCTCTATCCTGCGATGGAAGACCGTAAGCTTGATTTGATTATTGGCGAAGGCCCTGCGGCGCGGTCAGTCCAGATTGATTTGCCGCCCTTTACATTGGTCGGGGCGACGACGCGCAGCGGGTTGCTGACCAATCCGTTGCGGGATCGGTTTGGAATTCCGATGCGGCTTGAATTTTATACGCCTGATGAACTTGTCCTGATTGTGACGCGGATTGCGCGCCTGTTAAATATTAATATGACGGATGACGGGGCGATGGAAATTGCCAAGCGTTGTCGCGGAACGCCGCGTCTTGCTGGGCGGTTGACCCGCCGCGTGCGCGATTTTGCATCGGTGATGGGTGCGGGGGCTGTGATTGATGCCAAAGCCGCCGATATCGCCCTCACGAGATTAGATGTCGATTCCGCGGGGTTGGACAGTATGGATCGCCGTTATCTCCGTACCATTGCCGAAAAATACAATGGCGGCCCCGTTGGAATTGAGACATTGGCCGCTATATTGGCAGAGCAAAGAGATGTGATCGAGGATGTAGTGGAACCCTATTTATTACAACAAGGCTTGATTAACCGCACCCCGCGCGGGCGCATGGTCTCGCCCGAGGGGTTCAGATATTTGGGTCTCAATACCCCCAAGAATATTCAAAACGGATTATTTGCAGAGGAATAGAATGATCACCCATGATTTCCCTGTTCGTGTTTATTATGACGACACCGATGCGGGCGGGGTGGTGTATCATGCCAATTACCTGAAATTTGCCGAACGGGCGCGCACGGAATACTTAAGAAGTCTGGGGTTTGAAAATACGCAAATTCGTGACGAACATGGCATCATTATTGTTGTCAAATCGCTTGAAGCCGAGTATTTATCTCCGTCAAGACTTGATGATTTTCTAATTGTTCAAACCCGCCTTTTATCCGTTAAAAATACCAGTTTTGTGATGGAACAAAAAACCATCCGCGATGGGGCATGTGTGTTCAGCATGAATATCGTTCTGGTCTGTGTGAATGAGGCTGGGCGACCCAGTAAGATACCAGATGCCGTTAAAAACTCTTTTTTGAATGAGGGACTATAAAAATGCCAGTACCAGAAACAGCCACAACTCCCGTTAGTTCTGACGCTATTACAAATGTTGCAAATGGCGCCGTCTCTGGCGGACATGATTTGTCTATTATCGGGCTATTCATGCATGCCGACTTTGTTGTGCAATTTGTGATGTTGGTTTTGATTTCGATGTCCGTCTGGTGTTGGACGATTATTATTTCCAAACGCCTCACTCTTAAAAAATTAAACCGCCGTGCGGAAAAGTTTGAAGAGGCTTTCTGGTCTGGTGAATCCCTTGATAAATTATTCCAGCGCGTCCGTAAATCTGCACCCGACCCGATGTTGGTGACGTTTACCGCAGGGATGGAAGAATGGCAGGCGGGCGTTGCCGCAGGTATTCCGAAATCGGAAAGCCTTCAGGCCAGTTTGAAACAACGTGTTGAACGCGCCATGTCACTGGCGATTGTTCGTGAAATGGACATGATGGAACGCGGCATGACCTTCCTTGCCACCACTGGCTCATCTGCAACCTTTATCGGGTTGTTCGGGACGGTCTGGGGGATTATGAATTCGTTTACCGCGATTGCGGCAATGAATAATACGTCTCTGGCGGTTGTCGCCCCTGGTATTGCCGAGGCTTTGTTTGCAACGGCGACTGGGTTGGTTGCGGCGATTCCTGCGATGGTGTCTTACAACGTGTTTTCAACATCCCTAGGGCGGTATGGCGACAGGCTGCATAATTTCGCAACCGAATTCTCCGCGATCATGTCCCGCCATCTGGACGGACAAGAAGCCGCAGAGCGCACCAGTGCAAGCACCAAAAAAGTAGGGACATAATCAACCATGGGAATGAATATTCAATCAGGGGGCGGCGGCGGAGGGCGCGGGGGATACCGCAAATCCTATCGCCCTATGTCCGAGATTAACGTCACGCCGTTTATTGATGTGATGCTTGTTTTACTCATCGTGTTTATGGTGACTGCTCCGCTTTTAAGTGCGGGGATTCCTGTTGATCTGCCGAAGACTGAGGCCGCATCCGTATCCGAGAAAGATGATAAACCGTTAGAGGTTGCCGTAAATAAAAAAGGCGATATCTATATCGGGGAAACCAAAGTGACCGCGGCGGAGTTATTAGTCAAGTTAGCCGCGATTACAGGTGATGATAAAGAACGCCGTGTCTTTATCAAAGCCGACCAAGGTTTGGCGTATGGCAAGGTCATGGAAATTCTCGGTTCTATCAACAAAGCGGGATATAAAAAGGTCGCCTTAATCACCGAACCAACACCGTCTAAAAATTAAGATATCGAGTAATAGAGTCAAATGGTTGTCGATCACAATAGACCCGAGGTCACCGAGCCTCCCAAATCAAAGAAAGCGTTGATCATATCGATCAGCCTGCATTTGGTTGTCTTTTTGTTGATCATTTTCGGACTGCCTCATTTCAGAACTGAACCTGTGATTTCCGAGCCCGTACCGATTGAATTGGTTGCCGATATTGGTGAGATGACCACCACCAATAAAAAACCGGTGGATGCGCCCAAACCTAAAGAGGAAAAGCCGCCAGAGCCTCCAAAGAAAACAGAAGAACCCAAAAAACCGCCTGAGCCGAAAAAATCTACGCCTGAGCCTCCGGCTGAAGAAGTGTTGAAAGACCCGCCAAAGCCCGACAAGCCAGTTGAAAAAGTGGATGATAAGGCTGAGAAAAAGATCGAGAAAAAGCCTGAACCCAAAAAAGAAAAACCGAAAAAAACCGAGCAAAATGATTTTGACTCGCTTCTGAAAGATTTAACCCCGACCGAAAAGCAACAACCGGATACGGATGAAGTTGCCCAAAAAATGACGGAACCAACCCCAGCCCCGAATGTTAGTCGGTTCGCGGATACTTTGAGCATGAGCGAGATGGATGCGTTACGTCAACAATTAAGCCAATGCTGGAGCGTCATGGCGGGGGCAGCCAATGCTGCGGATCAAGTGGTGGAAATTTCTGTCACGGTCAATGAGGATAGAACAGTTGCCAACGCCAAAATTGTCGATCAAGGCAAGTATAATTCAAATCCCTTCTTCCGTGCCGCCGCGGATTCTGCTATGAGAGCATTGCGTAATCCAATTTGCACACCACTGAACGTGCCGCCCAATAAATATAGCCAATGGCACCAAATGACTATCGTTTTTGACCCTAAAGAAATGTTCTAACGGATGATCGAATGATCAGATGATCGGAAAAGGAAAGTAAATAAAATGACTAAATTTTTGTACTCGTTCTTGTTTGTTGCTATCTCTGTCGTGTCCTCGATGGCACATGCCGAATTGCGTGTTGACGTCAATAAAGGAACGATGGATCCCATTCCGGTGGCGATTACACAATTTGTACCGAAGGATGGGTCAAACGATCAATTTGCGACCGATATTCCGAAAGTTATTTCGTCTGACCTTGAAAGTACTGGGTTGTTCAAACTGATTAATCCGCAATCCTTCATTCAAGACGCGGCATCGATGCAAACCCAAATTCGTTTTAACGAATGGAAAGCGATTAATGCACAGGCTTTGGTCAACGGAACTGTCACCAAACTTCCTGATGGGCGTACCCGCGTTGAATTCCGTTTGTTTGATGTGTTGGGGCAGACCCAGATGTCCGGTATGGCCTATATGACCACTCCGCAAAACTGGAGACGGATTGCACACATTATCTCTGACGAGATTTACAAACGTTTGACTGGTGAAAACGGGTATTTTGACTCCCGTATCGTGTATGTTGCGGAATCTGGCCCGGGTGTAAAACGGATCAAGCGTTTAGCAATTATGGATCAGGACGGTGCAAACCAACGGTTCTTGACCAGTGGTCAGGCCTTGGTGTTGACCCCGCGTTTTTCCCCAAGCACACAAACGATTACCTATCTGTCATACGGCACAAACAACAAACCACGCGTTTATATCTATGACCTTGAGACCGGTCGCCAAGAAGTTGTCGGCGATTTCCCCGGCATGACATTCGCGCCACGTTTCTCACCTGACGGGAACAAAGTTGTGATGTCCCTATCACAAAACGGTAATAGCGATATCTATTCCATGAGCCTTGGTGGTGGGAACCCACAAAAATTGACCAACAGCCCGGGGATTGATACAGCGCCGAGCTATTCGCCAGACGGATCACAAATCGCGTTTGAATCTGACCGTGGCGGCACACAACAATTATATGTGATGTCTGCATCGGGTGGAAATCAACATCGCATTTCGTTTGGTGAAGGTCGTTATGCATCACCAGTTTGGTCACCACGCGGCGATTTGATTGCCTTTATTAAAATGTTAAAAGGCCAATTCTACCTCGGCGTGATGAAACCAGACGGCACAGGAGAGCGTATGATTTCCAGCGCCTACCATATCGAAGGCCCAACATGGGCGCCAAATGGTCGCGTGATCGCGTATTTCAAAGAATCCCCAGGGGCAAACGGTCGCACATCCAAAGTCTATAGCATTGATTTGACAGGACACAATGAACATGTCCTGAAAACCAACGGCGACGGATCAGACCCTGCTTGGTCGCCTTTGAATCCTTAATTAAAAGCCCCTCGAAAGAGGGGGGGGGTGTTGTAATTTAAGCAATAAACAAATGTTTGACATAATTATATTTTTATGAGAGTCTGTCTTGCAGAATTTAAAAAGATTAGAGATCTCCGAATGTCCGATAGCAATACACAAACGACTATTCAGCAAGAGAATGAGCGGCAACGAAATGGATATGAGGTTGCAGCTCGAGCAAAATTTTTATCTTCTTTTAATGCTGTTGCATCGCTATTCAGCCTGAGTGCAGCTTTCTACATCGCAAATCGCTCACTGCCTATGGCGGCTGTATGTGGAACGGTGGCTTGTGTTTGTGCTGTTCTCTCTGATCTTACTTTAGAGTGGGCTACAAAATCTATTGCAGAAGAAAATGCCAGAAGAGCTTCGGCTGCTAATCGGAATAATTCAGTCAAACTAGGCTAATTATTTTATATCCTTAAACAATTCAATAACCTTCGCGTAAGTCTCCCGTTTAAACGGGACGATGGCGTCCACGGTTTCGGATAGTGGAATCCATTTCCATGCGTCAAACTCGGGTGGGGTGTGGCTGTTGAGATTGATGTCTGTATCAACGCCTGTGAATCTCAGGGCAACCCATGTTTGTTCTTGTCCGCGATATTTTCCGCCCCAATGTTTGGTGGAGAGTTCCATGGGGACGTCATAGCAAATTCTTTGGTCTGCGATGCGGATGATTTCGACTTTATTTGTGCCGACTTCTTCCTGAAGTTCGCTCAGTGCGGCAGTTTGAATATCTTCGCCTTCGTCAACGCCGCCTTGGGGCATTTGCCATCCATCGGGATTATCAATTCGACGCCCCATGAAAACATGGCCGTTTTGATTAAAGAGAACCAAGCCAACACAAGGGCGATAGGGGAGATTAGTGTTTTGTGTCATTCGATTTTTCTTCGACTTTTTCAGCTTTTTCAACTGGTGCAGGCTCTTTTTTATCAGGTGCATTTTCAGAGATATGAACGCTGTAAGTGAGCGGAGCCAGTTGAATATGTTTTGCCGCCAATGATTTTTGCCATTCCGAAATGATAGCGGCGGTCAGCATCGACGGATGAAACACCGCAACGGCATGACCATTATCCAGAGATATTTTTTCAATGGCACTGAGGGCATTTGTAATATCTGCTTTTGTAAGGCGACCATCAATCCATAAATCGCCATTAATATAGGGGGCGTTGGTTTGGGTGGCGGCGATACTGATGACAGGATCTTTCGGATAGAGTTGCGTAATGCCTAAGCCTCTGAGCGATACGGTATTGAGCAGGGATTTCAAGTCTGGAGAGGCTTCGTCAAAACTTGGTTTTACATCAAAGGCAATTCCCGCATACCCTGTGGCTTTGCCTAAATGGGTATTAAGGCGCGCCACATTTTCTTTGGTATTGAGGCCAGAGAGAATGGTATTGGGGCCCATATTAATAATGCTTGTGTCATTTGCGACACCCTGCATCGGAATGCCCATCCACACTTCCATCCCTTTGGAACGGGCGGCAGATAGCTTTGCCTGAAGATTGCTTGAATAGGAAGATGCAACAAAACTTGTGGCGGCGGGCAGAGTTTCAAGGGCATGTTTGGCGAGTTTATCAGACAGGCCATACTCAACCATCACCAATGATATGACCCCTTTGGTTTCTGGGCTTAATTTGAACGGTGCTTTATATGCATCAAATGATTTTAGTCCGTCCGATGCACGCACAATTGGTAAAAAACCGTCAGGTGTTTTTTCGGTGAGCCCCGCAATTGAATCTTCAATTACTATTTCAGTAGGCTCTGGCTCGGTTGCATCGGGAAGGTCTTCGGCGGTCAGAGGATGGGCGGTATCCCCTTCATCTGTTGTAGGTTTTGGTGTGTCTTTTGGTTCTTCGACAATTGTCTGGATCGGTTGGTCTTCGACCTTCTTGGCAATTTCAAGAGTTGCCATGACCTTGCCTGTCGGCGTTATATCTTCAACAGGTTCGGCAATAAATATTTGATAAATACCAACCGTTGCAAATAGAGCAATGATGAGCAGGGCTAACGAAAGACAAAAGGTTTTTAATGGAAAAATTCCATCAACCGTATCTTTTATCTGTGTAACCGATAGCACTGCCATAGATTATTGCTTTCCGGCTTTGATCAAAGATAGACCGTGCAACAGGTCAAGGGCGCGTGCCAATTGATAATCCTGTTTCGCCTGATCTTTCTCTGCGGCATCTTTATCTTTTGGTGCATCTTTTCCGTCTTTGCTGACATTTTCAACAACTGCCGGTGTTGGGACAGGGGTTGATGCTTTTGGTGTGTCAGGGTTGCTGATTGCACCTTTCAGGTCGGCTTCACCAATACGCATTTCATCCAGTTTTTCAATTTTGGCTGGTTCAACCAGAATGTCCGGCTCAATTCCTTTGGCCTGAATTGAGCGACCAGACGGTGTGAAGTAACGCGCGGTTGTTAAACGCATCGCGCCATCACCCGGTGTCGGGATTACTGTTTGCACAGAGCCTTTACCGAATGATTTTGTACCCATCAGGACAGCACGGTGATGGTCTTGCAACGCACCCGATACAATTTCGGATGCAGACGCAGAGCCACCGTTAATCAGAACAACAACAGGAAGCCCATCCGCCAGATCACCAGGGAGGGCGTTGTCGCGTTTAATCGCTTCGTCATTGCGTCCGCGTGTGGAGACAATTTCGCCTTTATCAAGGAAAGCATCGGACACGGCAATCGCTTGGTCAAGCAGACCACCCGGATTGTTGCGCAGGTCAAGAACATAACCCACCAATTTGCCGTTGGTATCTTTTTTGATTTTATCAAAGGCTTCTTTTACACCGTCATATGTGTTCTGGCTAAATGTAGTGATACGGATATAACCGACATCGCCGCCTTCTACATGGTAGCGCACAGATTTGATTTTAATGGTTTCGCGTTTAATGTTGATGAACATCGGCTCACTCACACCTTCGCGGCGGACGGTGAGTTCAATAGATGTGCCGACTTTTCCACGCATTTTATCAACTGCTTCGGCCAAGGTCATGCCGATGATTGGTTTTTTGTCTAGATGAGTAATAAAATCACCTGCTTGTATACCAGCTTTAAATGCTGGCGTATCATCTATCGGGGACACAACTTTCACAAGACCATCTTGCATAGTAACTTCGATCCCCAATCCTCCAAATTCGCCCTTGGTTTGGATTTTCATGTCGTCGAAATCTTTAGCGGTCATGTAATCGGAATGGGGGTCAAGGTTGGTGAGCATTCCTTTGATCGCGTATTCAATCAATTTTTCATCGGAAATTTTATCAACGTATTTTTCACGAACCGTTTCAAAAACTCCACCGAATAGGGAGAGTTGTTTGTAGGTTTCTTCGTTCATCTGTTCTTGGGTTAAAGCTTTCTCAGGCGCAGCCGCAGGAGCATCGGCTTTTTGATCTTCGGCAACAGCAATATTCGAGAAAGAGAAAAGGGCGATCAGCGCAGTTGATAGTAACAGAGAGCGGTTCAACATTAATAATACTCCAGTAATGGTTTAATCGAGTTTCGAAAATTTCTTGGACGGGTTCACAGGGTCCCCTTGGTATCTGAGTTCGTAATAGAGGCGGCCAGAAGATGAGGGAAGTGTACCAATCGGCTCACCCGCTTCAACGCGCTGCCCCACGAATGTATCAACTTTCCCTAAACCTGCAACTAGGCTATGAAATTTATTTTTATGTTCGATGAGAGCGATTTTACCATAGTTACGGAATGTTCCCGCATAACGGACGATACCACCGAGCGGAGCAACAACAACCGACCCTTCGCGGGCAGAAAAGATAATACCTTGGCTGGTCGCGCCGATTTCATCGGCTTCGCCATAGCGGGTTTTAATAATACCGGAAACGGGTAGGCGACCTGTGCCAAGAGCAGGGCCGGTGTCCGATGATTTATCACGCTTTGAACTATTACCTGTCCGCGCATCAATTTCACGGTTTTTCTTTTCAAGTTTTTTGATAAGGTCACGGAAATCAGTCGCTTCCTTGGTCAGGTTGGCAATTTCTTGCTGTTTGGCAGCAACTTTTTTCTTTGTGGTTTCCAACGCTTTTGAGCGATCCGCCACCAATTTATCCATTTTATCTTTGTTGGATTTTAATGTGGCGGTGGCTTTTTCAACTTCGGCTTTTTGGTTATTCAGGTCGGCTTCTACTTCGGACAAGGTTTGCAAATCGGTTTTTAATTGATTGGCGCGTTTATTGATCTCGGGCAGAATTGATCCCATGACGGTTGCGGCTTGCGCGGTCTCTAACGGTGCATCGGGGCGGGCGATTAAAGTTTCGGGCGGCAGACGGCGAATACGTTCCAATGCCAGAATTAAATTGGCGAGGGATGCGCGTTTTGCTTTTAATGTGTCTTCCAGTTCCTGTTTTTGTTTTTGCAGATCGGCAATTTTATTTTCAATGTCTTGCAATGTCCGTTCATTTTTCTGAACGGATTTTGTGGTGTCGATCAGGTTGCTTTTCAAACCCTTCATATCTTTTTCGAGTTTGTCGGCCGCGGCTTTTAATTCTTCCTGATGCGCTTTCTCAGCCTCGACCTTACTCTCGATTTCCTTGAGTTTCTCTTGCTTTGGCGCGATCTTTTCGGCGGCAAGGGCGGGATTGGATAGGGTAAGAAAGGCGGACACTAGCAACACTGTCATCCCCGCGAAGGCGGGGATCCGGAATGATCGTTGCAAAATATTTCTTATTTTTTCCTGAAAAACATCGCCCACCGGATCCCCGCCTTCGCGGGGATGACAGATAAATAAACAGATAAATAAATTTTTCAATTCTGTTGCCATGCTATCCCTCACGGTGATACGGATGTCCCGCGATGATTTGTTGGGCGCGGTAAATTTGCTCCAGCAACATTACGCGCACCATCACATGCGGCCATGTTTGTTGCCCGAAACTGAGCATCATATTGGCTTTGTTCCTGATCTCGTCAGTAAAGCCTTCTGCCCCACCAATCAGAAAGGTGATTTTGTCTGCGCCCGTGCTTTGAATTTTCTGGATGGTGTGCGCGAAATCCAGACTGCGTAATCCATCCCCGCGTTCGTCCATGACAATAATAAATGAATCTTCATCCAGTTTTTCAAGGATCAGGCGTTGCTCATGCGCTTGTTGGGCTTTGGCATCGGTGAATTTACTTTCAACCTCAATAACATTTAACGCCCATTTGGTACGGGTCACATAGTCTGCGATCAGGTCATACCATGACCCTTTTTTGACTTTTCCAACAACGATGAGATCAATTTTAAACATCCTTTATTCATAGATGATTCTGTTTCGTCTCGAAACATGAAACTATTCTTTAAAGATAAGCATTTGCAGATATGACAATTTGGGGTTATGCGTATTTTAGCTTCAGTGCAAGAAATTCAGCTTCCCGTCTTTTTTGCTTTTCTATGACATCTGGGTTTGATGATGATCTTAGTCCTGAATTTAGAACAACATCCAATATAATTGAAAGTATGGTTCTCGTTATGGGTTTCTCAACATCCGCAATCATTGCGCTGACTTCATGTTCTGTTCTTTTGAGGGCTGCTTTTATAAACTGCGGAGGGGTCATATCCACTTCTTGTTGCTGGGATAATCTCTCTACGTAGTTTGTAACAATGGCATCTTTATCAGAATGTTTTGTTGTATAATCTCCGTTTTCAGACATCTTCAGAACTAGCCAGTTGGATGTAGGAACGCCCTTTTGGATTTCTGCCTCCATATCAATTAAAACATCGCGCACATCGTCAAAAATTTGGAGTATGCCTGAGATATGAGCAATTTCAGGCATATGATTGACGGCATCCGCATAATTTAGATATTCTAGGTTGGCTGGAACAGTTTTTGATTTAGTCAAACAGCGAAAAATAAAAATAGTATAAACCTCGCTTATGCGCATATTGGCATCGTGAAGAGCTTGACGATTCTCAAGACTAGGGTTTGCCCTAAAATTTTCATCACATTTTGCCCTTTTGAAAAGTTCGTAAGCCAGAATGTTATTAAAGGCATTTCCAACATCTCTTTGTGTTAATCCTGAATGGACAGCTTTATTAAATGCGTGAGTAAATTCTTTTGGGCATGTCTCCTCAGATGTTAGGAAGGATGATGGGGCTATCCCCAAATGAGGTTTCCCAATTTTTAGAATCCAATCTGGAGGAGAGGAATCAACCCGATCATCGATCATATTGACGGCGGTTGTCAGATCGTGAACATCTTGATGGTGAAGAGCGCTTAAAAACGTATTTGTTATAGCTCTCAAGCTATTATTGTTTGCTGACCGTTTAAAATCATCCGTAAGGAAAAGCGTCCCAATCATCAGCGCCCCACGCAGACCTGTCCGTTGCATGAGTTGGGCTATGGTTTTTTCTAGAATGCCGCATTTTTTATACATAATTAATCTTATAAATTTTCGAATATTTTATGTCAATAAATTAGTTCTGCGAAAAATATGTTCAGTATATTTCTTTATGAATCAATTCGTTACCCTGAAACACCTCTTTGTGATAAACTTTATAAATGGACAGATTAGCCAATAAAGCCGCCGCGATAATGAGTACCATTCCCGACCACGAAGTTTATGGTCAGGTGACGAAGGTATTGGGGTTGTTGGTTGAAATTGCGGGGTTCGGGCGTGATTTGGCGGTGGGGTCGATGGTGCATTTGCGCCCTGAACCAGACCGCGATGTGCCGTGTGAGGTTGTCGGGTTTCGGGATAATCGGGCTTTACTTCTACCATTCGGTGCGCTGGAAGGCATCGGGTTGGGATGTATGGCGGTTATTCAGACCAATCGCCCTGTTGTTTTCCCGTCCGAGAAATGGTTGGGTCGCGTCATTAATGCGCTTGGTAAACCGATTGACGGGTTGGGGCCATTGCGGTTGGGCGGGACGGCCATTCCGCTTAAAAACGCAGCTCCGCCCGCGCATGCGCGGCAACGGGTTGGCGCGAAACTTGATTTGGGCGTTCGTGCCGTTAATACATTTACAACTGTCTGCAAAGGCCAACGTATGGGTATCTTTGCGGGGTCGGGTGTTGGTAAATCCGTCCTCCTGTCCATGATGGCGCGTTATACCGAGGCCGAAGTGACGGTGATCGGTCTGGTCGGTGAACGTGGTCGTGAGGTTCAGGAATTTTTAGAAGATGATTTGGGCCCCGAAGGTCTGGCGCGGTCTGTTGTGATTGTGGCAACAGGTGATGAACCTGCCTTAATGCGCCGCCAAGCGGCCTATATGACCCTTGCCGTTGCAGAATATTTCAGGGCGCAAGGTAAACAAGTTTTATGCATGATGGATTCCGTGACACGCTTTGCGATGGCGCAGCGCGAGATTGGGTTATCCGCGGGTGAACCGCCAACCACCAAAGGATATCCGCCAACGACATTCGGAGAATTGGCAAGGCTGCTCGAGCGTGCGGGCCCCGGTGTGGTGGGTGAGGGATCAATTTCTGGGTTGTTCACCGTTCTTGTCGAAGGGGACGATCATAACGAGCCAATATCCGACTCTGTTCGCGGTATTGTGGACGGTCACATTGTCATGGAACGTGCCATTGCCGACCGTGGGCGATACCCAGCGATCAACGTCCTGAAATCCGTATCCCGTTCGTTACCTGCCGCATTTAATGAAGAACAAAAAGCCATTTTCAAAAAAGCCAAACAGTTGATTTCATCCTACGAAAACATGGCCGAGCTTATCCGTCTCGGCGCATACCGCAAGGGAAGTGATGCCCAAGTGGATGAAGCGATCATGTTATATGGCGATATCGAAGAATTCCTCACCCAGAACAAAGGCGACCATACAACCATAGATGAAGGGTTTGCGCGGTTGGCTGAAATTCTGGGCATGGAATATACCTCATAAGCAATCCACAAACCTTCAATTTTGTGTTAGAATAGCCTTATGGCTGATTTAAAACCCCTTATCCGTCTTCGCAAATATCGCGTTGAAGAAAAGCAGAAAGTTCTGGCGGAGTTATTCCGTCAGGCTGAATTGCTTGAGGGGCGGAAGCGTGTTCTGTTTGCTGATATGGAGCGCGAGGAGGCTTTGGCAGAACAATCAGATTCCATTGATGCCATGTTTGCCTTCGTGGCCTATGCCGCACGCGTTCATACCGAGATTCAAAAATTGAATATGCTGGTTGAATTGATGGAGCCGCGTATCCTGAAAGCCCAAGACGAAATGCGCGAAGCTTTCTCGGAACAAAAGAAAGCCGAGATCATTCAGGAACAGCGCGAAGACGAAGAGCAAAAAGAAATCGCCCGCAAAGAAAACACCAGCCTTGATGAGATTGGTGTGGAGGTCTTTCGTCGTAAGAAAGACTGATCCTCTCGCGCAGAATTTTACTGCGTTAAAAGCTGGAGTTGGGCATCACCGACACGGGATGGATAATATCTGAATTTTTCAATTGTTGAGTTAATGCTTCTGTTTGATGTAGTGGAATCGCCAATTCTAAGGGTGGTCATAGTCGGAAAGCTTCCGCTTGTGTCTGTTGTAATGCTCCCACCATTAGTACTTGCGGCAAAATCATTCAGATTGAAGGCAAAAGCAGATTTAAATATGCTCCCCACGTTAAGCCCTGTAATGCTTGTCCCGACAACTGAAGCGCCTGTTGAGTCAGCAACATTTAGCACGATTTGAGATCCGGCAGAGCTGTGGTTTATAACTGATACTTCTCCACTCCCAGATGGATACAAGGAGTAAAATCTTGATGATACTCCTCTTGAGACAGGTTTTACGGCAGAGAGATAAGCTGTTCCTGCAGAATTATTATACCAAGAGGCCGTAGGAATTGTGAGTGTATCGGCTGATCTTGTTACTGCCGCTGATGTTGTTGGAATGTAGGATGTGGGGGCGCTTCCTTTTTCCATCTGGAGCCCCGCAATTCTATATGTAACATCAATAGCAGTATTGTTTGAGAATGTAACGATGATATACGGCCAGACATAAGCAGTGGCGGCAGCAGTTAATGTTCGCAACGCAGTTTTTCTCTGAGACGCAAGGCTGGATGCGGAGATTGATACCGAATATGTTCCTGCAGCAGTATAGCCTGAAGATGAGTTGAGTTCATATATAGTCAGGCTGGTTGATGCAACGCCCGTAGCTGATCCCGCGGATCTTGTGATATAACCTGAAAAGTTCCAATTATCGGCAACTGCGGCGGTAATATGATTGGCGTTTGAGGGGATAATATAGATGTAGGTTGATGTCCCGGTTGTCCCGTTGGTTCTTATATCGACGTAATTCAGGCCATTCTCAACTCCTGTACCAACAACGGATATGCCAATACTTCCGCCACCTTGATTGATAAATGTTCCCCAGCCGGTAGGGAGTGTTCCGACTGCTGCTCCAGACATGGTGCTGTTTCTGATAGAATTTGTTCTTTGTTCCTCAATCAAAATGCCTCTTGCTACAAGAGTTGTTGGGTCATAATCAAAACGTGGTATTCCTGAGGCGGCGGTCTGAAGTGTGCCTGTACTGTCAAAATATGTGCCTGCGCTTGGTCGAGTATATGAACCTCCTGCGGCAGTTAGAAATGCAGTCAAATCATTATAGGCTGTCCCGTTCAGAGTATATCGTCCATCTGCATCAGCTATAAAATCCATGCTGAGGGATGGATAATTAACCTTTACATTTGATGTATTCGGAGGGGTAAAGGTCAAAGGCGTTAGGTCATTACCCGCCAAGTCTTTGATTGTTCCTCCATTCAAATCGATCAGATAAGTGGAGGTTGGAATGTCCTGAACAATAGTAATTCCATCAAGATCAACATCACCAGCCACCATATTATAAGTAAAAATGAGTGTTGACGTTCCGGTACCCGAGCTATAAGTGGCATACCGAGTTGTTCCGCCGACATCAATGGCAATGCGGGGGGAGCCAGTTACATTCACAGGCTTTGATACATTTATAGTAAAGGGGATTGCTGTCGCGGCCAATGCAAAGGATGAAAAGTACAACAATATGAAGCAAGGAATTGCTATTGCCAGTATGCGCGACATTACTTGCAATCGGGAGTGGAAAAAGAAGGCAAGGCCTAGCGCCGATTTGTTTAAAGAATTTAAATTATCCAATCTAAATTGCCTTATTACCTTAGATATTATTGAGTAAGTAATTGAAGTTGGGTGTTTGAAATTTTTACTGGGTAGATACTAACTTTGCCGATCGCTCGTTGCAATTGGTTATATATACCACATCCGCCAATATAGAGGTTGGAAAATCCCAGTGGGCCTGTATACGTACCAGTTGTTGCGGCAGCACCATTTATGGATGAGGCAACGCTGGTTGTATTCCAACCATAAGCATTTTTTATGGTCTGATCATCTCCGGCTACAGTTTTTGACAAGATTGTGCTCGCGCCACCTGTATTGATACGATTCCAAAGATTGGTTAAACCATTTGTGAATATTTGAGCATAAAATGCCCCGTTATCAATCATGGTAGGGCATGCAAATCCGTATCCATTATGATAGAAATTAGCGTATATTGTGTTCGTATTGCCATTTGCCCATGATGCACCACCAGATGGTATGATCAGGCTATCAATATTGCGAGATACCGTGCTTGTTGTTGTTGCAATATAAGAAGTTGGCTTTGTTGCATAAGCTTCCAGTTGGGTGCCCCAGAAATAGACACCAGAAGAGGCATCGCCTGTGAAGGGGGTAATATTGTCACCCGTGGTTACATTTAAGGAAATGTTTGCTGTGGTTCTTGTCGGTGTTGGCATTGAAAAGCCAATACGACACCATCCATTTCCAATTGTTTCAGTAAAGGTTGTTGTGATGTTAGCCTTTGTTGTGCCTGCCGTACAAGTTGATAGGTTGAAGACCGCATAACGGTTCAGAGAATTTTCAAACACGTTTATATAAGCATAATTATAGCCCGCAGCTTTTGCAAAAACACTAACGGTAAAGTTGGAAGTGAAACTAATATCTACGCCTGAATATGTTACCCCATGGGTATTGTTTGTGCCATCTGGAATAACGGCCTCAGCCGTTGTTGCTGACTTGGGGGACGTTGTTATATTTGATGTGACTGTAGCATTTTGTGGAGTCCATAGGGCGTTGTCTATTTCCTCCGATCTTCTCATGTAGTTTGTTGCGTTGGCTTCGATAAGAATTCCCTTAAAAACATGAGATACAGGGTCATAAACGAATCTTGGAACATTATTAGATGCCGTTTGCATGACCCCATTTGAATCATAATAGGTGGCTTGTGACCCCCGCCCATAAGTTCCCCCTACTGCAGTCAGAAAAGATGAAAGGTCGTTATAGGCTGTTCCATTGAGGGTGTAGCGCCCGTCCGCATCATACACAAAATCCATAGAAAGTGATGGGTAATTTACTTTGATATTGGTTGTATTGGGGGCCGTGAACGTTAGATTTGCAAGAGCGTTCCCACTTAAATCTTGAACTGTGCCACCATTCAAATCAATTGAGTTAGAGGATATGCTGATCCCATTTAAATCGACGTCCCCTATGGTCGCTGTGTAAGTAAATGTTAGTGTGGAGGTTCCTGTTCCTGAAGAATATGTTGCATAGCGTGTGCTGCCGTCAACATCCAAAATAATACGCGGATTACCTGTGATGGCGACAGGTTCAGACATGTTAATGGTAAAAGGTATGGCGGGAGCAGCAGCATACGCCGTGATCGTTTTTAATAGCAATATTGGTATGAATAAGAAGGAAAAAAGTCTTGTTTTACAGCGAAGCAGAAACATTCTACCTTTTTCCTAGCAAGTCCGCGGCATTTTTCAACATATCCAACGGAAGTGGCAGAACGATCGTGCTTGCGCCTTTCGAGGTTGCGAATTCGCTGAGTGTTCCCAAGTAACGGAGTTGCATTGTCTCTGGTCGTTGAGAGAGAATAGCGGCCGCTTCGTCCAATTGTTTAGCAGCTTGAAGCTCGCCTTCGGCGTTGATGATTTTGGCGCGGCGTTCGCGTTCGGCTTCTGCCTGACGTCCGATGGCTTTGATCATGCTTTGGTCAATATCGACATGTTTGATTTCGATGCTGATGACCTTGATCCCCGAACCTTCGGTTTGTTGGTCGAGTTCGGCTTGGATGGCTTTGTTCAGCTCGCCACGTTTTTGGAGCATGTCGTCGAGTTCATGTTGACCGAGGATAGAGCGCAAGGTGGTTTGTGCCAATTGGTTGGTACGGAACAGGAAATCTTCACTGCGGTTAATCGCAAGACCCGGGTCAACCACGCGGTAGTTCAAAACACCGCTGACGCGGACGGAGATATTGTCTTTGGAAATCAAATCTTGTGCAGGAATATCATCGGTGCGGACGCGAATATCAACGATTTGCATTTGTTGGATGACAGGCAGTACGAATTGCAGACCAGCTTCACGCGCACCGGTATATTTCCCGAGGGTATAGACAACCCCACGTTCATATTCCTTGATGATACGGATCGAGGCCAAGGCCAAGACGATAAGGGCTACGAGTACGACTGGAATAAATCCCATTTTAGGCTCCTGTATTTTTTGAATGAATATGAAGTGACATATCGTGGACGCCGGAGATGGTCACAATGTCACCTTCGGCAAAGGGATGTTCGTGGGTGGAATGGGCCGCCCATAATTCGCCCTGAACATGGACGCGGCCAGACTTCCCTGACCAGTCGATGATTTTGGCGTCATGACCGATCATGGATTCAATGCCTGCCACTGGTTTTTTTCGTCGATGTTTGGCAACAACATAACTTGCAAAAAAGAGGGGAATGGCTGTGCCAGTGGCAAGACCCAGAAAGAAAGGCCAGTCCAGTTGATAGCCGAAAATACCGCCCTGTTCGATAATCATGTTCCCGCCAGCCAGCAGGGTGATGATGCCCGCAATGCCCAAAATCCCGAAGGACGGGACATGCGCCTCGGCAATAATCAGGGCAAACGCTAAGAGAATGAGAATTAAGCCTTCCATGTCCTTAAATATATACTAAACCACTCAAAAATAAAGGCTTATGCATCAAAAGCTTGCATAATCCCGAGAAAAGAATTATTGCCATAAACTTAAAATTATTAGAGGGTAAAATGAAAGAAATTACATACAGCGTAGCTGATTATAAATCAATTGAAGTTCAATATGGCGTAAGGGCTGCTGTTAATGCTTTCCGTACCAGCCTCCAAAGTCATGTTCCTGATTTGCCGATTGATCTGGAGCTCAATGGGCCGAATCCTGAGGGCAATAAAGTAGCCTCGCTCCGCTTTGTTCGGGCGGCATCATGGAATGGTGAAAAGAAAGAATTCAAAGTTAATTTGCTGACCTGTGGTTTTGCTCCCAACGATGACGCATCAATTGCTGATCTGTTTAAAGCTTTGACCAATCCTCAAGTGCCAGTCACCACCCATCCTGACCATTTGGAAGATGGTGAAGAGGAGCCTCATGTGCAAGAGAAAGAAGTCATTGGGCTGATCGTTGGAAGTCATACGCATCCATCGGCGTTTATTACTTTTGAAGCCTAAGAGATAGTCACTTGCCGACTCAGGACGTATCGTTCATAAATATGAACCATGACGTCCGAGATATTATCGACCCATCAAATGAAACTGGCCGAACAAGCGGCTTGCACAGGGAAAACAACATCGTTTACCCTGATGCAACGGGCTGGCAAAGCTGTTGCCGAAGAGATCATATCGCGTTATTCCAAACAGCCTGTTCTTGTCCTGTGTGGCATGGGCAATAATGGGGGGGACGGGTTTATCGTTGCTGCCGCCCTTAAAAAGAAAAACTGGGATGTTACTCTGGCCTGCGCCGTTGATACCCATGATTTACAGGGCGATGCGTCCCGCGCGGCGGAGACATGGCGCGATGATATTATCACATTTGAAGATTTGGAAATTCCCGAAGAAGGTTTAATTGTCGATGCTGTGTTTGGCACGGGATTATCGCGTCCTGTTGAAGGGCAAATATATGAAACGCTAATTAGCCTCCGCGAAACAGACTGCCCGATCATTGCGATTGATGTGCCGTCCGGCATGAATGCGGATACGGGGGAATGTCAGGACTGCACACCGCAGGCCGAAATCACCATCACTTTCGCACGGAAAAAACCCGGGCATTTATTATTGCCGGGGCGTCAGGCATCAGGCGAAATTATCGTTGCCGACATTGGTATAGCGGACGATATTTTGCCGCCGATTGGCCCGTTTATGATGGAGAATTCCAGCGAGTTGCCATGGGGTGAGGCGGATTTTGATAAGCCGATTTATGCCCATAAATATCACCATGGTCATGTGGTTGTCTTGGGTGGACGCGGCATGACGGGTGCGTCCAGTCTGGCCGCCAGTGCCGCTTTGCGGATGGGGGCGGGGTTGGTGACGGTTGTTGCCCCCGCAAATACCGCGATCATTCATCAATTACAAAACCCGAGTTTGTTGGTCGAGCCGATTGGGGAACTCGCACGGTTTAAAGAGCATATCAAAGACCCACGCAGGAATGCCGTTCTGATCGGATGTGGCGCGGGGTTGGATAATATCGGCGCGCTTAAAAAAATCGTGTTCGATTCTGTTCAGGCGACCCCGCAAAAAATTTGTGTTCTGGATGCTGATGCGTTGTCGGTGTTCGAGGGCGATACAAAAATCCTGATGTCCGTATTGGGCGCGCATTGTATTTTAACGCCGCATGAAGGGGAATTTGCGCGGTTGTTTCCTGACATCAAAGGATCAAAGCCCGAACGCGCCTTTGCCGCCGCGAAGCGGAGCGGGGCGGTCATTGTCCTGAAAGGAGCGGACACGATTATTGCCTCCCCCGATTCTCGTTTGGTGATTAATTCCAATGGGTCAGGCTGGTTGGCCACCGCTGGCACAGGCGATGTGCTGGCGGGGATGATTGCGGGGCTTGCCGCCCGTGGGTTGCTCGACCCGTTCGAGGCCGCTTGTGCCGCCGTATGGATGCATGCGCGGGCATCGGAATTGGCGGGGGCAGGGATGATTTCATCCGACCTTGCAGGGCATATTCCTGCCGTTTGGAAGGAATTGATTGACCCGCAGGAAGAGCCGGAAACCGCGGAATAACGCCAGAGTTATCAGTTCGTTTTTCAATTTCATATTTGCGGTAGCGAAGCTTTTTTTACTTCTCCCCCAAGGGGCGAGGGATGTATCTATCAGTTCGTTTTTGGTTTTTTGTGAATTTAGGTGAGTGTTTAGATACGGGCTTAATCGTTTGTTAACTTTTGCCCTGTAGAAATGCGGAGGTCAAAAACACAAAAGGCCGCAATGCGGCCTTTGAGAAAGAAGCTAAAAAATAGACCTAAGCCAATATTAAGGTTGGCTGGAAGGTGCGTGGGTAGATAGACCCATAGGCACATGTGATACAAAACTTGATCTTGCTAGGCTGGCTGCGCTTCTAATTCTCATATTAATCACCCTTTTGTTCTAGTTTCATTAACCGTAGTAATTAGTATCTTTCCTAGTTCTTCGTCATTCAGGCCGGATAAGACACCTTCGTATAGTTTATAATGTCCCAGTTTTTTAACTAAGTCAATTAATTTTGTATTGTTATTCACAAGACTAAACTCATAAGCTATTTTACACATTACAGTTAAAGAGTCAAGTGTTTTTCTATAATTCGACCAATCTTTGTCTGCCTGAGGCAGATTAATACTAGTCAAAGGCACGCCGTTATACCCTGACTCGCACTCCCGCAGCCCCATAGCGAGGTTACAGGCCATTTCGTCGAGGTCGACGGCTTTGGTGACTGCAGGGCAGATCAAGGTTGTTTCATCGCGGGTATAAGTCACGTAATTTGGCTCGCGACCTGTAATGACATTAATTTTAATCGAATATTGATTGGCAAATTCAAGGAGGCGTTTGCCCTCATTTGTTTTTTCGAGAAGTGAAATGCATTCTGCCCGAATCGCATCTGCCATTGGGTGTGACAAAGGGTTCGGGGCTTGAACCGCCCCCGATGACCCGAAATCTTTCAACACATCATTCATATAATTAACCTATTATCCTATTGCATATTTTCAAGTGTGAGCATGCGTTTCGGGGAGGTGGTGACCTGACCGTCTGCGGACACTGTGATTAAAACTTCCATCGGGGAGCTGTCATAGAGGGCGGGCGCCAATACAAGAAAATCGCCGGTTGTAGGGTCTTGTTCGATTTGTACGCCTTCGGGAACAACGTCCAGATCTTCGCGGCGTTCTTCGTCGTAGAGGTCGATATGCGGGGCTTCGGCGGCATTTTTGAGCAAGATAATCTCACCCTCCGGCAGGCGCACATAGCAATAATAGAAATTGAGGTACGGCAGAATGGTTTCGGCATTCAGAACCAGTTCACCGGATTCGACCATGTGACGAATCGCTGTATCGGCGCCGTCCATATAGTGGAAGCTTTCGCCGTTGCTGATGAAATCCATGGAAAAGGTTGGCAGGGACGAGAAATTCGTCAGGCGATAGAGCAGGAAACTATTGAAAAAAGGGAGGCGCGTGCATTTTGCTTCGCTGGTCACAGGGGTAAAGAGCATCGCTTCGGCCGCGCTTTTTACACGGCCGATCATGTCAATTGTTTGATCCCTGTCTAGTCTATGCCAAATCATGTCTACCTATATATATCAAATGATGCAAAAACGGAAGATGTTGCGCCCAAAATATTGAATTTATTGCTAAATATCAGAGATTTTGATGGCGGCTATCCAGAATATCGCCTGCGGGGTCAATATGAATCATAATTTCGGAATTGGGGAAGTCGAGCAAAAGGGAGGTCTCAATCTCTCTGGAAATATCATGCGCTGCACATAATGATAATTCAGCTGACAATTCAATATCAAAGGAAATCAGGTTTTTCGTGCCTGATTTGCTTGTCCGCAAGTCATGCAACCCCAAAACAGACGGATGGGATCTGATCTTGGCGATGATCTGGTCGCGAATTTCTGTCGGTAATTCTTGGTCGAGCAACATGCCGAAGGCATTGAGGACGATTTGGTAAGCTGTCCGCGCCATAATCCCCGCAACGCCGATGGCACTTAGCGGGTCGAGCCAATGTCCAAAAAGGCCAGTATAGTCAGCAAAAACAACGAGCAAGACTGATCCGTTAATCAAAACATCTGCGCTGTAATGTAGGGAATCTGCCTCCACCGCCAAGGATTCCGAATGGTGGGCGCCAGCTTTTTGAACCTTGGCAATCGCCATGGACAAGATAACGGATGCACCCATAAACAGCATGGTTAGGACATGATCCGTCATTTCAACGGGATGAACAAACCGCCCGATGGCCTCCATCACCAGAAACATGCCGCCGCCCGCAAGCATCACGGCTTGAATCAGCGCTGCAATCCCTTCGACTTTGCCGTGGCCGTGGCGATGGTCGTCGTCCGCAGGTTTCATCGCCCATTGCACGGAAATCAGGGTCATCAGTGACAGGCCGATGTCACTGAGCGAATCGATCAAAGCCGACAAAACCGCCGCCGACCCACTGATATAAACCGCAATCGATTTGATCACGACAAGGAGCAGGACGAGGATAACAGTGATGGTACTGCTGGTTTTTGCGGGGTTTTCAGTGAATTTGGATGCAATGTATTTTTTCATGGGCGCAGGATAGGAGATTGAGTGGCAAGAATCAAATTTTTTAAGCTGTGGTGCAGCAATTAGGTGATTGACATATATATAAGTATCGTTGCCCCGAAACTTCTTCTGAATAGTTTATCCTTTTCCTTTTACTTTTGGGTTCGTTCTTACTAAAACCATCCCTATGACACGAACATATTTTGGAACTGATGGCATTCGCGGGCGGGCGAACCAGCATCCTATGACCGCCGATATTGCTTTGAAAGTTGCTATGGCGACTGCGCGTGTGCTTGGGCAAAATTCTGGTCATCGTCGTGTGGTGATTGGCAAAGATACCCGCATATCCTGTTATATGTTGGAACAAGCCTTGACCGCCGGATTTTTGGCGATGGGGATGGATGTTGTTTTGACGGGGCCGATTCCGACACCCGCCATTGCTGTTCTGACCCGTTCGATGCGTGCCGATGTTGGTGTGATGATTTCCGCGTCCCATAATCCGTTCGAAGATAACGGCATTAAATTATTCGGCGCAGACGGATATAAATTACCCGACACCACCGAAAAAGAAATTGAAACATGGATTGATAATCCGGCCTTGATGAACGAAGGTTTGGCAACGCCCGAAAAAATAGGTCGTGCAAGCCGTATGGATGATGCGGTCGGTCGGATGGTTGAATATGCCAAGGGAAGTTTCCCGCGCAATAAAACTCTGGCGGGTCTTAAAATCGTGATCGATTGTGCCAATGGGGCGGCTTACAAAGTTGCTCCGCAGGCTTTGTGGGAGCTTGAGGCTACTGTTATTTCAATGGGCGTGAGCCCCAACGGTAAAAATATCAATCTGGAATGTGGGGCAACCCATACCGATGCGCTGCAGGCGCGTGTGGTGGAAGAGGGCGCGGACATTGGCATTGCGCTCGACGGTGATGCTGATCGTTTGATCCTTGTTGATGAACGCGGTCAACGGATTGATGGTGACCAAATTCTGGCATTACTTGCGACTTATATGAAATCTTACGACTGTCTCAATCATAATACGGTGGTGACAACGGTTATGTCGAATTTAGGGTTCGAGCGTTATTTGCAATCCAACGGCATGACATTGGTACGCTCTGCTGTCGGTGACCGATATGTGGTTGAGAAAATGCGCGAGGGCGGATTCAATTTGGGCGGTGAACAATCCGGTCATGTTGTGATGTCCGATTTCGGAACCACGGGCGACGGATTGATGGCGGCTTTGCAGGTGTTGGCTGTGTTGAAATATAGCGGTAAAAAAGCGTCGGAATTGTTGAATGTTTATACACCCGTCCCGCAACTTTTGAAAAATGTCCGCTTTACCAAAGGCGCAAAACCATTGGATAAAGCCGAGGTGCAAGACGCTTTACAACAAGCCGAAAAAACACTCGCTAATTCAGGGCGTTTATTGGTACGGGCATCCGGAACAGAGCCGTTAATCCGCGTGATGGCCGAAGGCGATGATCAAAAAATGGTCGAAAAAGTGGTTGATGATTTATGCGATGTCATCACTAAAGCAGCAATTTAATTAACTAAAAAAAGGAATATAAAAATGGGTAATGTTGCAGTCATTGGGTCTCAATGGGGTGATGAAGGTAAAGGCAAGATTGTGGATTGGTTGTCCAGTCGTGCCGATGTTGTTGTACGCTTTCAGGGCGGGCATAATGCAGGGCATACGCTCGTTATTGATGGGGTTGAGTATAAACTCCATTTGTTGCCATCGGGAATTGTTCGCGAAGGCAAATTATCCATTATCGGCAACGGGGTCGTTGTTAATCCTTGGGCATTGCTTGAAGAAATTGAAACAGTGAGCGGAAAAGGCGTGAAAATTTCGTCTGACAGCCTCAAAGTTGCGGAAAACGTCAATCTGATTTTGCCGATCCATAGCCTTCTTGACCAAGCCATGGAAGCCGCCCGCGGTGAGGGGAAAATCGGGACGACCGGTCGCGGCATTGGCCCTGCGTATGAAGATAAAGTTGCGCGTCGCGGGATTCGTTTGTGCGATTTGAAACATCCTGAATTGGTGCGGGAAAAATTACAAAATCTGTTTATGCATCATAATGCGTTGCTGAAAGGTCTTGGGGCTGAACCATTGGATGTTGGTCAGGCCTTTGAAGAATTAATGGCGGTTGCGCCGAAAATCATGCCGTTCTCTGCCCCTGTCTGGAAAGTGTTGGACGAGGCACGCCATGCCGGAAAACGTATTTTGTTCGAAGGCGCGCAAGGTTTAATGTTGGATGTTGACCACGGGACATATCCGTTTGTCACATCATCCAACACTGTGTCTGGGGCTGCTGCTGTTGGGTCGGGTGTCGGGCCGAAAGCGATTGGTTATGTTCTGGGGATTACCAAAGCCTATACAACTCGCGTGGGAACAGGGCCATTTCCGACTGAACAATTGAATGAAGAAGGTGAAACACTCGGACGTCGCGGCCATGAATTCGGAACGACCACTGGGCGCAAGCGTCGGTGCGGTTGGTTTGATGCGGTGATGGTTCGTCAGGCGATTAAGGTCGGCGGGATTGACGGTTTGGCGCTGACCAAACTTGATGTATTGGATGGATTCGATGAATTAAAGGTTTGTGTTGCTTATGAATTAAATGGTCAGAGGTTGGATTATTATCCTGCTTCGCAGATCGAGCAAGCGCAAGTCACGCCAATTTACGAAACCATGCCAGGTTGGAAAGAATCTACGCGCGGCGCGCGGTCATGGGCGGAATTGCCAGCGGAAGCCATCAAATACGTTAAACGTCTGGAAGAACTGGTTGAATCCACAGTGACTTTACTGTCCACCAGCCCTGAACGTGATGATACGATTTTGGTTCAAGATCCGTTCTTTTCCTAAAATAGACTGAATTTACATTTCTTCTTGTAAAGGGTATGATTCAAACTTCTGAATCAAACGTAGGGCGTCGCCCTGCGTTCTTCCCTTTGCGCAAACCTTGACCCGACTGATGACATTCATTTATGGCCGCTGACCAAGAAAAACCACCCGAAGATACGGCCTCAATAGCGCCAGCCCCAAAAGTGGAAGAGCCGAAGGCAAAGTCATACCCCATGGTCTTGTTCAAAGGGGAAATTAAAATATTCCCCGACAGGCCTTTGCCCAAATATAACCAAGGTGCCGTTAAAGCGTATGAGGCCTTAACGGCAAGCGGTAATCAGGCTTTTGCTTTGGTCTGTGAAAAGAACATTGTTCCCCAAGCAGAAATTGTTCACAAATATGCGGGTATTACTACACCCCATTTGCCAAAGTTATTGGCCTGTGGTGTTGTTGAATGGAGTGTTGATTTTAAAGAGCGGTTGGTTTTCTTATATGAAGATAAAATGGGCTTGCCCGTTACCGCGGGTAAAAATCCTGCTGCGGTTGGGATAAAAGCAGAGCACGTTATTTCTACAATCTTTCGCAACCTTCTTGAGATCATGCGGGCAATGCGTGATAAGGGTATTGCACACGGGAATATTCGGGCGACAAATATATTTGATGGCGGTACGGCAACTTTTGAAAACGCCATGCTGGGAGAAATGCTCTCGACCCCCAGCGGATATGCGCAACCCGTCATTTATGAAACCATTGAACGCGGATTATGCCACCCATTGGGGCGCGGCCTTGCGGAAATATCGGATGATATATATGCGTTGGGTGTAACGCTTGCGACATTAATCAGGACATATGACCCCGCCGAAGGAATGTCGGATGAAGACATTATTACGGCCAAAATAGAGGTTGGATCATTCAATTTTATTGTCGGTAAAAGCCGCTTTCCGGCCGCTATTTTAGAATTCCTTCGTGGTGCCTTAAATGATGACCCCGAGTCGAGATGGACATTTGATGACATCATGACATGGGCAGAAGGTCGCCGCGTATCCGCCAAGCAAACGACGGCACTTGCCACCTTAAAAGCGTCCCGTCCTTTGGATTTTATGCGGCGTAAATTTCTGAAGCCGGAGTTGTTGGCGGTTGCACTTTCAAAAGACCCTAGCCAAGTTGTGCCATTGGTTGAAAATGGAGATCTTAGTCTTTGGCTAAACCGTTCCATTCAGGATAAAGAATTGGAAACGAGATATGATGAAGGGTTGATTGAAGCCAAGCGTGAGGTCGGCAGTAGCAATTATGCCGATAGATTAGCCAGCATCATGGCCATTGCATTAGAACCTGATAACCCGATCTTTTATAAAGATTTAAAATTTTCTCCGATGGGCTTTGGGTCTTTGTTGGCAGATGCGTCGCAGACTAAAAAAGATTTGGGGCCTTTCGTTGATGTTATGCAGGGCAATATGATTGCATTCTGGGGGAAATCCACAACAATGCAAACCCGCGGCGTTTCGGAGTCGATCAACCGTATGGGCAGTTGCAGAAGTTTTATGCAACAAAGTATGATCGGATCAGGGTTAGAGAGATGTGTCTATTATCTGTCACCTAATGCGCCATGCTTTAGCGAAAAGTTAGAGCAGTTCTATGTGAGATCAGCCGAAGACTTTTTGAATGCTCTGGAGAAAATGTCGTCTCAGAAGAACAGACCGGAATGGTTTTTAGATAGGCACATCATTGCATTTTTATTGGTGAGAGACAAAAATATTATTGAGCCATTTTTGCCGGATTTAGCGGCTTCGGAGAAACATCGCCAACGTCAGGGGATGGTGAAGATGCTGGCAACAATCCAGAAACGGGACAAGATGGGCGCCCTGCCAGGGCTTTCACAATGGGTTGTCGGGATGCTTGATAATCTGGTTGACCGTTATCATGATCGCGAAAAACGTAAGGCTATACGCGAACAGCTGGAAAAAATGAAAACTTACGGTAGTCTTGAAAGAATAGCTGCGCTCTTTAATAATTATGAGGAGGCAATGAATGATAAAATTATCTATACCCAACAGATGCAGCAATATCAGGCTTTGAAGAAAGAATATTTTATGTTGGAGCAAGAGCTGGACAACAACAAGAACTTTGGGATTGAGGCCGGTAAACAGGCTGCGGCTCTTGTGTCTGGGCTTATATCGGCAATTGTTGTGGTTATCTATCTCTTTTTTGTACTCACAAATGGTGGCGGGGGAAGTATCTTTTAATGGCAAAGGGTAAGGCATCTAAAAATAATAAAAGCGGGCAAAAGAAATTGATGCTCACCTTCATGGTGTTAACTTCGATTGCCTTATTACCGACGACCGTTATTTTCTTCATTGGGATGATGCCGACCATTGCCCTTCGTTTGTCGGATCGGTCAAAGCAAAAAGCGCGTGTGATGACTGTCGGATTTATGAATTTCGCGAGTTGTTTTCCGTTCTGGTTCAAACTGATGCAACAGGGGCATAAATTCGATAATGCGGTTGCTATTATATCTGACCCTATGACGATTACTATTATGTATGGCGGCGCACTTGCCGGTTATTTGATTGAATGGACCATTTCGGGGTTTGTTGCCAGTATGATGGTTCAAAAAGGCCGAAAACGCATGGAGAGTATTAAAAAAGCTCAAGAAGCTATGATCCAAAGATGGGGGAGGGAAGTCTCTGGTGATATTCCCGTTGATATTCATGGGTTTCCAGTGGAAAGCAGAGAAAAATAAGGGGCTTGGGAGTAGTTTTCCTTGACCTCCACCATTTACTGTATAGGTTAGCTTTTTTATCATTAAAGGCTTTAAAATGACCGTATATACCCAAGATCCAGCCTCTGGTGCTGCCCCAAAATCGCTTGTTATTTTGCTCCATGGATATGGATCGAATGGCGAGGATTTAATTGGTCTTGCTCCGTACTGGAAACAAGATTTACCGGACACTGTTTTTGTGTCACCAGATGCACCGAACCCCTGTGAAATAGGATTCGGTTTTCAGTGGTTTTCTCTGCACGATTGGGCACCGATGGCGTTATTGTCAGGCGCAGAGCATGTCACCAGTTTTCTGAACAAATTTATTGATGAACAAATGGCCAAATATAATTTGCCAGCATCGAAAGTTGCGCTGGTCGGATTTTCACAAGGCACGATGATGAGTCTGTATGCAGGCCCGCGCCGCAAAGAACAATTGGCGGGGATTGTCGGATTTTCAGGTGGGTTAATCGGTGGTGAAAGTTTGATCGGTCAAACAAGTATCACAAGGCCGCCAGTTTATTTGGCGCATGGTGAGATGGACACCATGGTTCCTGTCGCCGCGTTTTTCCACGCAAAGGAAACTTTGCGTCAGGCGGGGTTTGACGTATCAGGCCACACCACACCGGGTATGGCACACACAATTGATGAACAGGGAATCCACGAAGCAGGGATGTTCCTGAAGAAAGTATTGGCATAGAAAATGTTAAGCATTGCAAACCTGACATACCGCGTGGGCGGCCGAACGATTTTAGAAGATTGTGCGATGAACGTACAAGACGGATGGCGCGTGGGTGTCGTCGGGTTGAACGGGGCGGGGAAATCGACTCTGTTCAAACTGATTACCGGCGAATTGCACAATGATGGCGGATCAATCAGCCTGTCCCCAAAACAAAAATTGGGTCAGGTGCGCCAAGATATGCCCGAGACGGATGACGCGTTGATTGATGTCGTTCTGGCGGCGCATACCGAGATGGCAGCCCTTTGGAAAGCCACAGAAACCGAAGAAGACCCGAACAAGATTGCAGATATTTATCAGGCTTTGGCCGATCTGGATGCGTATAGTGCGCCGTCAAAGGCCGCGACATTGTTGCAGGGCTTGGGGTTTAAAGAGTCCCAATTGTCCGAGCCGTTTTCATCCTTCAGTGGTGGATGGCAGATGCGGGTGATGCTTGCCGCTGTTTTATTTCTTGAGCCTGATTTCTTGTTGCTGGACGAGCCGACCAACCACTTGGATTTAGAAGCCATTATGTGGCTTGAGAATTATTTGATTTCGTATCCGCATACGATGATGATTATTTCACACGACCGTGAACTGCTCAACAAATGTACCGATCATATTATTCATGTCGATAAGAAAAAATTGACTCTTTACGGCGGAAATTATGATGCGTTCGAGAAAGAGCGCGCCCTTCGCACCGGCCTTCAACAAAAAATGTTTGAAAAACAACAGGCCGAACGCGCGCATATGCAAGCCTTTATTGATCGTTTCAAAGCCAAGGCCAGTAAGGCCACACAGGCGCAAAGCCGTGTCAAGGCGATGGAACGTATGGATTTGGTGGACGCGGTCATCGCAGAACGCGCCGTTAAATTCAATTTCCCAAGCCCCGAGAAAATCCCGTCACCGATGCTCACCATTCAAAAGGCGGATGTCGGCTATGTCGAAGGGAAACCGATTTTGCGCGGCGTGCATGAAAGCATTGATAATGATGACCGTATCGCTTTGCTGGGGGCAAACGGGAACGGTAAATCGACGATGATGAAATTGATTGCGGGAAAATTGGGGATCATGGGCGGGGAAATGTTCCGCTCTGGCAAACTCCGTATCGGTTATTTCTCGCAACACCAGACGGATGAATTGGATGTCAACAGTACGCCGTATGAAGAATTGATGCGCTTGATGCGCAATACTATTCCCGATATTGCCGAACCGCGGGTGCGTGCAAAACTGGGGGCTTTCGGGTTCTCTCGCGATTTGGCAGATAATAAAATTTCTGCCCTGAGCGGGGGCGAGAAAGCGCGGTTGTTATTTGCGTTTATGAGTTTTGATGCGCCGCATCTGTTGCTTCTCGACGAACCGACCAACCACTTGGATATTGATGCGCGTGAGGCTTTGGTACAGGCACTCAATAATTACGAGGGCGCTGTTGTTATCGTGAGCCACGATCCGACAATGTTGGAACGTGTGGCTGACCGCCTTTGGTTGGTCAAAGACGGGAAGGTTACGAATTTCGAAGGTGATCTGGAAGATTACCGTGCATTTACTGTTCAGTCTCGCCGTGAAGAAAAATCGGCTGAGAAAAAAGCGGCACAAAAAGAAAAAGCAGCCGCCAAAGCTGAGCCAGTGAAAGACGTGTCACCCAAAAACCTGAACGAACTCAAAAAGAAATCAGAGAAAGCCGAAAAAGAAATTGCACGCCTGACTGCCGAGAAAGACAGTTTAGAAGTTGTGATGGCAAAACCAGATTTCTATCAGAACAAAGACAAGTCTATCAAAATTCAAAAAGAATATGATGGCGTGATTGCCGAACTGGCAAAACAGGAAGAGATTTGGTTAGAAGCACAGGTGGCTTAATGACGGGTTGCAAGCGTTGTGCATGGGTGCCAGATGATAAGCCGGATTATGCGGCTTATCACGATACAGAGTGGGGCGTTCCTGTCCATGATGATCGGCATTTGTTTGAAATGCTGATACTGGAAGGCGCGCAGGCAGGTTTAAGTTGGTACACCATCCTGAAACGCCGCGATGGATACCGTAAAGCATTCAAAAATTTCGATGTCAAAAAATGCGCGAAATTTACCGATGACGAATTAGAAAACATTTTGACGACAGGCGATATTATCCGCAACCGTTTGAAAGTTTTCTCGGTTCGCAAAAATGCAGTGGCGTTTTTGGATATTCAAAAAGAATTCGGGTCATTCGATGCGTATCTCTGGGCATATGTGCAGGGAAAACCCATCATCAATCACCCCAAAACACTCAAAAATGTTCCTGCCCAAACCGCAATTTCCGAGGTCATTTCCAAAGACCTAAAAAAACGCGGCATGACCTTTGTAGGCGCGACGATTATTTATGCGTATATGCAGGCGGTTGGGTTGGTGAATGATCATACGGGCGATTGTTATTTATCGCCAACGAAAAAATAGATAAATGAATTATCCGTGGCTCTCGGTTTCTGTCCCATAGTAATGAACACCCAACTCGATTTTTTCGCGGCCTTTGCTGACGCGCCAGTTGTTGGTGTCGCGGAGGGAGTAGACGCAGCCGCAATATTCTTGTTGGTAGAAATTTTCACGTTTTGAGATTTCGAGCATGCGGGCGGAGCCGCCGGATTTGCGCCAGTTATAATCCCAATAACTTAAGCCTTCGTATCGGGCGGCGGCGCGTTGGCCGCATCCGTTGATCTGGTTGGCATCTTTCCAGCGTGAAATGGCAAGGCAGGATGTGAACATCGGGAAGCCGTTTTCATGGGCGTAAAGTGCCGTGCGTTCAAAGCGCATATCGAAACATTCGGTGCAACGCTTGCCGCGTTCCGGTTCAAACTCCATCCCCTTCACACGCGCGAACCAGTTGGTGGTGTCATAGTCGGCATCAATAAAAGGAATGCCCAATTTTTCGGCAAAGCGGATATTTTCTTCTTTCCGCAAATCATATTCCTGACGCGGATGAATATTCGGGTTGTAGAAATAGATGGTGATTTCTAGGCCTGATTTTGCCATCGCCTCAATCACTTCGCCTGAACACGGGGCGCAACAGGAATGCAACAACATCTTCCCCTGTGCCTCGGGCGGCATAGGGATAATCATTCGGTCGTGCATGGTCGGCGTATCGATTTTCATGTCGGATATTTAGCGCAATTATCCAAGCCTTGCAACCGCAAGAGTGACTTCACGGTGCAGGCTATCTGTAAAATCAGTGGCATGAGTGCCATCCAGCGCAGTCAGGTCGGTGTAAAAAATTCTATTTGTAGCCATTGCAAAACTGGACATATGGGCGGATGGAGTCAGGTGATCTTTTGTTCCATATATAATAGAAGCTGACTCGATTGCGTGGTTATTAGTTAATCTGGCAACACCAGATTTATCGCTGAGCATTCTTGTTGCCCGCTTATCATTCAAATGTTTAGCGGAGAGAAAAAATGTGTCTTTTAATCCTTCGGCGCTTTCAACAGGCATGGGAGCTTTCGGTATAGAGCCATTTTTAATTCCTGCGACGATTGCAGGGTTATTGATTTGAAGTTCAATCGCTTTTAGAGGATCGGGAACTGGCTTGAATCCGATCAAGGCGATTGGGGAGGTCGTATTTTGTAATCTTGAAATGGCGCCAATCAAAACGCCGAAACCAACACTACTGCCAACACAAATCAGGGGGCTACCTTTTGCTTTCATAGCAATGCGGTCGAGCTGGGCGGCAACCTGACATTCCATTTGGAACAATGTCGGGTTTTTATGTGCAGGAGATTGATAGGAAAGTTTTTGATATGCGGATTCGGTATCTCTGGCTGCCTTAATAACTGCAGCCTCGTTCGCTCCGACGGCAGATGTATATGCGTATTTTAATGCTTTTTCGCCTTGGAGGCCTGGTACAAAAATTACTGTGCTCATTTTCAATTTCCTTTTTAATTTATTTGTTCATTCATTATTTTATCTTGGATTTTCAACGTTCTTTATTTCAATTGTTTTGTTGCGCTATAAATACTGCTTCTTAAGACCGCGCTTTCGTCTTTGTAGGTGCAGCCTTTTTTGAGCTCTGTATTTAGCACTATTCCTTTGGCGGCATTATAAAAATCTAAAATAGAGGCTGAAATCCTTCTATTTTCTTCATGCGGAGGGAGGATAAGCTCACAAAAGGAGAGTTTTTGAGCTGCAACACTACAGACGTTTATAAAATCAAATCGGGAATTTCTTGCGCTTTTAAAATAAGCGGCTCTATCACGCGATTGATAAAGGAGTGGAAAATGGGTATTGCGAGGAACGTATTTACTAAAATCTTCATCGGTTTGGATTTTTTGCTCAAGTTCATTTAGTACATCTGATTGGGGATTAAGAGCAATCAGTCCTATACTCCTAGGGGTGCTTTTGAGTTGAGCCAAAGCTTCTACCGTAACGCCAAACGAAAAACCGTTGGTGACAATAATGATCGAACCATTCCATGCTAATGCCTGACGGGCGGAATAGAATTCACTTTTTAAGCGCAATGCCAGTCTGCGGGGGCTTGGGAGGGGTTCTTCTTGCCTATCTTGGTAAGATAGGCGCTTAAAGCCAAGTCCTTTGGCCCGAGCTGAATCTTTTACAATGGATTCAAGGTGATTCAGGAACGGAAGAGTATGTTCCAATTCGTCATATGTCCTTAAGTCTTGCACATAAAAGATGGCGGTCATGTTTTTTTTGGGAATCTTTCCGTAAGTTTTGAGGGTTTATATAGTTTTTTAATAATTATGGCAATGTTTTTCTCTTAAAAGGCTGTTAACCATTTGGAAGCCTTATTTTGCTACACTTAACGTGGGTAAGGGTCGAAACCAGAAGGATTCGCGTTTTTTAGCTTTTATATGTTCGGAAGAGAGCAGAGGAAAGCAGATCATGAAAACAGGAGTTCAACATGGTTTCGGTGAGTTCATCCACAGTAGGTGGGGTTTATGCGTCACAGGTCAATCGATCAGAGCGCGATGCAACCAAATCATTATTACAGGTGTCCAGCGGCAAGGCGATCAACAAGGCGTCTGATAACGCTGCAGGGTTGGCGATTGCCAGTCAGTTATTATCCGATGTGTCGACCTTAAAACAGGTAAGTACAAATTTGGTTCAGGCGTCATCTGTGTTGCAAACAGCCGATGGATCGCTGGAGCAAACGGGAAATATCCTTAACCGTATGAAAGAATTATCAACACAGGCGGGTTCCGGTTCGCTGGATGTCAATTCACAAAAGGCTGTGAATGATGAGTATCAGAATCTAAAAACCGAGTTGGATAAAACCAGCAACAGTACAAGTTTCAACGGCCAACAATTGGTCAATGGCACATATAACAATGATTTCCAGACAGGAACATCGGCAACCGATGTGTTGAACGTTAATTTAACAGGCATTGATAGTTCATCAACAGGGCTGGGTTTCACCGCAGGCGGTGCAGGAAGTGCAACAGCATTATCAACCCCGACCGAGGCCAAAGCGGCAAGTGCCGACTTGGATAACGCAATTCGCAAAGTATCATCTTATCGCGCTGAGGTCGGTGCGCTTCAATCGAATGTTTCCACGCGCTCTGAGGTTGTTGATTCAAATATCGAGAGCGATTTGTCGGCACAGTCCGCTATCATGGATGCAGATATCGGTAAATCAATGTCGGAATTCACCAATTCAAAATTGCTGAATGAGGTTGCATTGGCATCAGCCGCGCAGGGCAATAAGATGAATGCGTCGATGTTGAAATTGGTTAGATAAGATTTAAAATTCATTAAAAATAAGAAAACCGCACCCTGATGGGGCGGTTTTCTTATTTTCCTTTTATGAATGATATTTTATTTGACATATTACATTGTTTTGTGTTAATTCTCATGCATTAAATAATACAGTTTTTTTAGGGGAGTGAGAATAAGATGGCATCAGGATTGAAAACAGTAGCATTTGCAATGATGGTTGCGGTTGGAGCGGCAGGTTGCTCTTCAGATGATCAGGACAATAAACCTTTACTAATACCTGAGCCAACAGAAGCCCAGCTTCAATTAATTCGTAAGGAAATTTCGTCGGCGATTCAAACCCGAGACTCATCTTTAAAAGCTGAGTTTGCAGCAATTAAAGATAAATCCATCGATCATCAGGGGCGTATTACATACGACAAAGATGCAAATGTAATTACCATCTACCCGAAACCAGCCTACATAAAATTGGCAAGCGCACAATATGGTGATGTTGCCGGCAAAGCAAAACAAGAATTCCTTTATGCGTATCAACGAGCAAACGGTGTTTTCGGAACGCAAGATACAAAGGTTGAAATGACTGCTGACACACTCACAAAATCACTTAATTTAAATGATAGATTTATCTATGGAGGGCATTATGGAGAAACCAGTTACGATCATTCTGCGGGACATGCAGTGGTGAATGTGACATCTGGACGCGTATGTATTTTCAATGAGGCTCATAAAGAAGATTGTGTAAACAATAGCACAATTTCACCCCATACAGCTCTCGGCAAAGATATTGCCTTGGCTTATCGTGAATTGAAACTGTAGTTATTTGAAGCACGGCAGAGAAAAAGAAACTGGTTAGATAAGGTTACCAAAAAAGCTGAAACCAAAGCCGCTCCCATATGGGGGCGGTTTTTTTTAATATGTATTAAGTGGGATTGTATGTTACAATTTACCAACGAAATTTTTACTTTCAAAGCAATGCCATGGATGTTTCGCCCGTTATAAAAAGACAGTTTGAAGGGGGATGGTTAAGAGATGCCCCTTTTGATCTGTTCTTCATATTTGGAGTGTTGGCTCTTGCCTTGACCAGTGGGTTGGTTGTGGCTCATAAACCAGACTTGTTTCCAATCGTAATTTTTCTGGATCTATGGTTTCTAGGGTATCACCACGTCATATCCACCTTTACAAAGTTAGCGGCCACCGTTGAGGATCGTAAAGAAAATAAATTTCTGATCTATTACTTGCCGTTGATTGTTTTTGCGGCTGTCCTTGCTGTTGGTCTGACAATTGGGGTTTGGCTCATTGTTACCATTTATATTTTCTGGCAATGGTATCATTATACACGCCAATCTTACGGTATATCTGCCTATTATCGCCGCAAAGCGGTTCATCAGGTTCCAGAAAATCAATTTTTATCTCAGGCGATTATTTGGTCAATCCCTATCTGGGGGATACTTCATCGGTGTCAGCAAGGGTGGACTCATTTTCTGGGGCTGGAAATATGGCTTCCTCCCGTACCATATGAGGCCGTGTATCTAGCGTCTTTTGTTTCGTGTGCGCTTTTTATGTGTTGGGCGGTCAGTAGAATCGCCGCGTGGGTGAGTGGCACATTGCCTGTGGCGCAAACACTTTTTCAACTTTCACATTTCGTCGCTTTTTATGTGGGGTATATCTATATATCAGATATCAGCATCGGTTGGCTTACCATCAATATTTGGCACAATGCCCAGTATATATTGTTTGTTTGGTTGTATAATTCTAACAAATATCGCAAGGAGCCACTCCCAAGTTTTAATTTGATCTCATGGGCTTCTCAAAAAGGATATACCAAACTTATTGCTTATTTTGGAACGTGTTTATTGGTAACCACTGTTTTTTATGGGGCTATTCAACTGACTTACGATACAATTTTTGTAAATCAACCTGCGACTATTGCGATGCTTTATGTCCTGACTTTTCAGGCTGTTAATTTTCATCACTATATAGTCGATTCCATGATCTGGAAATCACGCATTAAGAAGAATCAGCAAGTCATGAATATTGAACCCTCTCAAACCGCAAATGGATAAGTCTTTGCCCAGAATACCCGCCCTCGATTTTCTGAGGGCGTTGGCGGTCATGCTGGTTGTCTTTCGACATGCCTTACATATGTTTAGCGTCTATTCTCCCGATACAGCTACATATAAATGGATAACCGAGCATCTGTCATTTTTCTTGAATGGCTGGGTGGGGGTGGATTTATTTTTCACGATATCCGGCTTTCTGATTTCGCGACCATTTATTTATAATGACCAACAAAGTATTAAATCATATTTTATAAGGCGGGGGCTTAGAATTATTCCCGCTTATTATTTTGTTATGATTTTATGCTTGGTGGGATTTTTTCCGGCATATACCAGTGCGATACCTGAGGGAGAGTATTTCAAGACCATATTGTATCATATGCTTTTTCTGCAAGATTATTTGCCTTCGAATATAAATATTGTTTTTTGGTCTCTCGGGAGTGAGGAAAAGTTTTATATATTAGCCCCAATTCTGGTGAGCGGCATAATTTTTCTGAGCCGTAAGAATAATAAAACATACTATCTAATAATTCTTTTATTGCTTGTTATGAGTCTGATCTCTCGTATTACATCATATTATTTTGCGGGTATGCCGTCAGACTATGCGGCTTTCTTTATATCTACAAGATCTCCGTTTCATTGCTGCTTAGACCCATTTTTATTCGGTGTCGGAATTGCTTTTTTTGAAAAGTATAATCATCAAAAAAAGCTCGATCTTAAAAAGTCAGCGGAAATAGTCTTTATTATTTCGCTTGTTTTGTTGATGGCACTTATGGCGCAAGGATACATGCTTGAGAATATTAATTTCTATAGTGCGTCATTGCAGCCATTTTTAATTTCATTGGCTATGGCCGGTCTTGTGTGGTCTGGGGTCATGGGGGGGATTCCTAAGAAACTTTCGGTTTCACCGATCAGATACTTATCAAGAATCTCTTATAGTCTCTATCTCATTCACTTGCCTTTATGGCCACTTACTTTTCTAATCACATTGAAAATATTTGGTATTCAGTGTGATTACTCATCTATTCTATTCTTTACGTCTCTCTACTTAATGTTAAGTTTAGGCCTGTCATCCTTACTTTACTATTTTGTAGAGGCGCCGTTCTTAAAACTCAGAGAAAAGTTCTAATCTGAATCTTTACTCTGAGGCCACTTTTTTCGTTGGTTTTTTAGGGGCGGCTTTTTTAGTGGTCGCTTTCTTTGCTGCTGGTTTTTTGTTCGATGCGCATTAATAATAAGGAAATGGCACCCAGAACGGCAAATCCTCCTGCAATTGGGATGAGTGTATTATTATACATTTGGCCGGTTACTGTGCCGAGGGTGATGGAGAGGATGGAGGATACGCTGCCGATGATTGCGGAGGCCATTCCGGCGACGTCGCCCATTGGTTCCATGGCGATAGCATTTAGATTCCCGAACATCAGGCCGAACATAAAAAATAGCGGGATGGCATAAGCAATAAACATCGGCAAGGTAACACTATCAACGACGAAATGAAGGACTACAAAAAGAGCGGAGATAAGAATGACTATCCCCATCGACCATTGGCAAATTGTGCGCATTCCAAATTTGCTGACGATTTTTGCATTGACCAGTGAAGCTCCGCCAAAAACAAGAGCAAGGCCACCGAAATAAAGTGCAAAATCTTCGCCGACATTGAATTGCACCTGAAAGATTTGTTGCGATGCGCCGAGGTAGCCAATAAAGCTCCCGAACAACAACCCCATGCATATCATGTAAAGGCATGTGGTGCGGTTGCTGATAACTGTTTTGAATTCACGAATGAAGGATTTTAATTCAACCTTACTGCGTTTATCCGCGGGTAAAGTTTCTTCCAGCCGTATGGAGATCCAGATTCCGATGGTAATGGAATAAATAATATAGAGGCCGAAAATCGCCCGCCATCCCGCCAGATGCATCACAAATTGTCCAAGTGTCGGGGCGATGGCGGGGACAATAATAAAAATCATCATCACAATCGACATAACACGCGCCATGTTTTGCCCGCTATATTTGTCACGGACAACAGAGACTGACGTGACATACGGCGCAGAAACACCCAACCCTTGAATAAAACGTCCGACAAGTAACCAATGAAAATCGCTCGCAAAATAGCAAAAGACACTACCCACAAGATAGAGGGCGATGCCCGCATATAATATCGGTTTGCGCCCGAGGGCGTCGGACGAAGGCCCCGCAATCATTTGCCCGATGGCCATGCCACCAAAGATAGAACCGATAATAAGTTGGACATCATTTTCATGAGCCACTTTCATCTCGTTCCCAATTTGGCCAAGTGCGGGGAGGAGCGCATCAATCGAGATGGCAACAATCGACATCATCAACGCCATCAGGACGGTGAATTCTTTACTGGGTATAGAGTGAGACATCTTTTATTCCGAAGCCACTTTTTTGGTTGTCGTTTTCTTGACGGCTGGTTTCTTTACCGTCGTGGTTTTTTTAGCCGCTGGCTTTTTCGCGGCAGCTTTTTTGACCGTGGTTTTCTTTTCAGCAGGCTCTTTTTTGGCTGCGGTTTTTTTAGCGGGCGCGACTTTGGCTTTGCGGGTGAATGCTTTTTTCTCACCCATTAAGGCGCACAGTTCGACGGCGCGGTTCATGCCGATTGTTAAGACGTCTTCGTCTTTTGGAATCGATTTGAATTTGCTTTGATATTTGACGTAGGGGCCGAAACGTCCGATGCCGGCCTCGATCTTATCCCCTGTTTCAGGGTGCAGGCCGATGAGGCGCGGAAGTTCCAGAAGTTTCAAAGCGGATTCCAAGGTCACGGTATCCACCGGAACATTTTTCGGGACGCCTTGGCGTTTTGGTTTGTCTTTTTTATCTTCTGTTCCCTCAGGCACGTCAATTTGAACGTATGGGCCGTAAGGGCCTTTGCGGAGGGTGACGGTGCGGCCTGTGCCCGGGTCAGTACCGAGAACTTTCGGGGCGTTATCAAGTGATGCGCCGCCGTTGGCTTCGTCCAATGCTTCGCCGCTTTGAACGACGAGCGGGCGGGTGTGGCGGCAATCAGGATAGTTTGAACATCCGATAAACGCACCGAATTTACCGACCTTCAGAGACAAGCGACCATCCGCACAGGAAGGGCATTTGCGTGGGTCAGGGTTTTCAGGTGTGGTTGGGAAAAAGTGGGGGCCGAGTTCTTCGTCCAGCGCGTCCAGAACCAATGTAATGGTCAGGTCTTTGGTGCCGTCAATTGCGGTTTTGAAACCTGTCCAGAAATCACGCAGAGCCGCTTTCCATTCCACTTGGCCTGATGAAATGGCGTCCAGTTCATCTTCCAGATTTGCGGTGAAAGCATAGTCCACATATTTCTCGAAAAACTTTTTGAGGAAGGTGGTGACCAAACGACCACGGTCTTCGGGAATGAAGCGGCGTTTATCAATGGTCACATAACTTCTGTCTTGCAACACTTGCATGATGGAGGCGTAGGTGGACGGGCGACCAATTCCCATTTCTTCCAGTTTCTTCACGAGCGATGCTTCGGAATAGCGTGGAGGAGGTTGGGTGAAATGTTGTTCGGGTGTCACATCATTGGTGCGTAAATCCATACCTTCGTTGAGGTGAGGAAGGCGGCGGTTTTCGTCGTTGTCTTCGCCTGTTGTCGTATCGGGTTCATCGGTATCTTCTTTATAAAGAACAAGGAAGCCGTCAAAGGCAACGGTTGATCCGTTGGCGCGGAGGACGACATCATCTGTTCCGTCAGAAATATCGGCGGAGACTTGATCCATGATCGCGTTTTCCATCTGGCAAGCGATAGTACGTTTCCAGATCAGATCGTAAAGGGCGAATTGTTTATCATCCAGATATTTGCGGACATCTTGCGGGCGGCGTGACAGGTCGGTCGGGCGGATCGCTTCGTGGGCTTCCTGTGCATTTTTTGCTTTGCTCTTATACATGCGCGGACTATCAGGCAGATATTTCTTGCCGAAATCTTTTTCGATTTGTGCGCGGGATTGGAAGATGGCGTCGTCGGACAATGTGATCCCGTCGGTACGCATATAGGTGATCAGACCGACCGTTTCGCCGCCAATGTCCACACCTTCGTAGAGTTGTTGGGCGAGGCGCATGGTTTGGCTCGCGGAAATATGAAGTTTCCGTGATGCTTCCATTTGGAGGCTGGAGGTAATGAATGGCGGGTACGGATTGCGGCGAACTTGTTTCTTTTCGATTTTTTGAATCGATAAAGATTTATTGAGGATGCGTTTGACGGCGGCCTCGGCAACCTCTTGTGAAGGGATATCCAGCTTTTCGAGTTTGTTGCCCGCAAGATGGGTCAAACGCGCCATGAAGGTTGCGCCTTCAGGGGTTTGCAATTTGGCATGGATTGACCAGAATTCATCGGTTTTAAACGCTTCGATCTCTGTTTCGCGGTCGCAGATAATGCGGAGAGCAACAGATTGCACACGCCCCGCAGATTTAGAACCCGGGAGTTTACGCCACAAAACTGGGGACAAGGTAAAGCCCACTAAAAAATCAAGCGCGCGGCGTGCAAGATAGGCATCCACCAACGGCATATCCACCTGACGCGGTTTATCGAATGCGGCTTTGATTGCGGATTTCGTGATCTCGTTAAAGGTCACGCGGTGAACGGTTTTATTTTTCAGTAAATTTTTTTCATTCAAAACTTCTTGGATGTGCCAAGAAATCGCCTCTCCCTCTCTATCAGGGTCGGTGCAGAGATAAACAGTATCGGCTGCCTTTACTGCGGAGGTGATATCTTTCATGGTTTTGCCCGCACGTTCGGACAATTCCCATGTCATTGCAAAATCGTCGTCTGGCTTAACCGCGCCGTCTTTGGCGAGGAGGTCACGGACGTGTCCGAAGGATGCCAATACGGTATAATCATTCCCCAGATATTTATTGATGGTCTTTGCCTTTGCAGGGGACTCAACGATGACGACGTTTGATGCGCTCATTTATTCTTTTTCCTATCCATATACTAAGCAAACTTAATTGCCCGGGAGGCGTTGGATGACGCCTTCATTGTTATATAAAAATTTTTAGGCTGCACAACATTTGCGCGGTGGCATTGCGTGGAGGCCTAGGTCATTTAGCAGATTATTATCGGCATTAAATTGTGGGTTAGGTGTTGTTAAAAGTTTTTCGCCGGTAAAGATGGCGTTTGCGCCAGCGAGGAAGGCCAAGGCTTGGGCTTCTTTGCTAATTGTCAAACGACCCGCGGATAATCTGACCATGGATTGAGGCATTAAAATGCGCGCGGTGGCAATGGCGCGGATCCATTCGAAAATATCTAACGGTTCTTGGTTGGCCATTGGTGTTCCCTCAACGGGCACTAACATATTGATAGGCACGGATTCAGGTTGCGGGTTTAAATTCGCAAGACGTTGAAGGAGGGCGATGCGATCTTCCTTGGTCTCACCCATGCCCA
>Ga0155195_147_pt3 | contig 42288 bp, 45 predicted proteins | sample RifCSPhighO2_02_FD_106163 | JGI IMG/M metagenome (GOLD analysis project Ga0155195, IMG submission 106163) | Alphaproteobacteria bacterium RIFCSPHIGHO2_02_FULL_46_13
AAGACGGTCTTGATAGGTGCGCGTGGTGATGACTTTATCGTAATATTCTTCGGAAGTATCCAGATTGTGGTTATAGGCGGTTAAACCTGCTTCCTTGAGTTTCAAAGCTTGGTCATAGTTTAACATGCCGAGTGTGCAGCAGGCTTCGAGCCCCAAGTCTTTTACACCGCGCACCATCTCAACCACGCGGTCAAAGCCGCGTCCGTCTTTGACATCACGCCATGCGGCGCCCATGCAGAAACGGGTTGATCCGCTTTCTTTGGCTTTACGGGCTTGTTCCAGAACTTCGTCGGTTTTAAGGAGTGTTTCTTTTTCCAACTGGGTTTGGTTATGAATGGATTGAGAGCAATATTTGCAATCTTCCTGACATCCGCCTGTCTTGATCGACAGCAGGGTGCAGAGCTGCATTTCGTGGTGGTCGTGATGTTCACGGTGCACGGTTGCGGCACGCATTACCAGATCCAGAAACGGCATATCATAGATTTCTGCCACAGATTCTTTGGAATAATTTGTCATTTCAAACCCTAACTTATTAAGCAAACGCGATTGCCGGGGAGGCGTTGGACGACGCCCTCAAGCTCCATTTCCAGAAGTGTTCCTTGCACATCTGCGCTTCTCAATTTGCATACCCTGACGATTTCGTCAACCTCTACGGGTGTTGATGAGAGTTCTGGAAAAATAAGGGTGTATAGATTTTCCGATGAATAACAATCATTTGCAACGCTTTCCGAAAGTTCTGTGTTGGCGAGGCCAACAATTTCGGAAAATGAAATTTGTTCGTTGCGATGCTTTGGTTTTAAGAATGAGTTGATTTGTTCCAGCACATCGGCGGCGTCCCTTACCAGTACAACACCATCGCGGAGTAGGGCATTTGTACCCTCTGACCGTGGGTCGAGCGGGAAGCCCGGGACAGCCATCACATCACGGCCTTGTTCCGCCGCCATGCGGGCGGTGATGAGGGAGCCTGAGCGCAAGCTGGCCTCGATAATCACTGTGCCGACAGAGAGGCCGGAGACAATGCGGTTCCGTTTCGGGAAATGTTGTGCCATCGGTTGCATGCCCCATGCACATTCCGACACGACCGCGCCGTTTTCACATATTTTGTGGAACAGGTCGGTGTTCTCTTTTGGATAGATGACGTTGACGCCGCCCGCGACCACGGCAATCGTTCCCGTTGAAAGTGAGCCTTCGTGGGCAGAGGTGTCAATACCGCGTGCCAAACCTGACACCACCGTCACGCCGGCTTTGCCAAGGTCGAAGGCCATTTTATGGGCAAGTTTACGGGCGTTCAGAGACGCATTGCGTGAACCGACCAAGGCCACGGATTGTTGATTTAATAAATCAATGTTCCCGAGGACGCTTAATACAGGTGGTGCGTCTTCGAGGGAAGTAAGGGCAAGAGGATAATTTTCATCCCCCGCAAAAATCATTTGTCCGCGATGTTTGGTAAGTGTTTCCAGTTCCCGTTCGGCAGTTGCCGCATCACAAATTTTAATCGGTTTATTTTTGGTAAGAACGGGCAGAATGTCCAGAGCCGCCGCAGGGGTTTTATATTTTGCAAGTAAACGATGAAACGTAATCGGCCCCACGGTTTCAGTCCGTGAGAGGCGGAGCCAATCGATTTTTTCTTGTTCGTTCATTCTTTCTTTTTGCCTATTTTTGGTTCTTCACCTTTTAACAGGCGTTTGATATTGGTGTGGTGTTTCGAGACAATAATGATCGCCATAATGGCGCAAAGAATGGTGAGTTTTGCATCCTGTGAAAACAAATACGCAAAAACAGGTGAAAGTGACACCGCCACCAAAGCCGAAAGCGAAGAAATGCGCGAGAGGAATGCGGTGATGACCCATGTTGCCGCCGCCGCCAGACCTGTTGGCCATGAGAGGGTGAGAAGAATACCTAGTCCTGTTGCGACACCTTTACCACCTTTAAATTTCAGCCAGATAGGGAAGATGTGGCCGAGGAGGGCGAAGAGGGCTGTAATAAGGGTGGCGGAATAGATAGTCGCTTGGGTGTAGCCGCAAGTATTTGGAACGGCGCAGTCTAGAACAGATGAGTCTGGCATCATTATCTTTACAATAGATATTGCAACCGCCCCTTTTAACGCATCCAACAGTAAGGTTGCAATTGCCAGCTTTTTATTGCCTGTGCGCAGGACATTTGTAGCCCCGATATTGCCCGACCCGATATCGCGAATATCACCATACCCGCACATTTTTGTAAGGATAAGACCAAAGGGGATTGAGCCGAGGAGGTAGCCGATGAGGGCGGAGATTATGATTTCAAACATGGTTGCCTATTTCGTTTTTTGTCAGCCCCCGCTTGTTTTCCTTGGTGCGGGGGTGACGAAAAGATAGTTTTAACGTGTTGATCTTTGGATTTCTTGCCCCATTTTCTCGACATCGGTGCCGACGCCGCGGAATGTGTTGGTGCAAGCGGAAAGACCAATAGCAATGGTCACCAAAGCAAATACAATCATAAGAGTACGAAACATATTATTTTCTCCAATTATTAAAGAATAGATTGTCCGGTTTTTTTCCAGTCTTCGACAAATGCGGCAAGGCCTTTGTCGGTCAATGGGTGGTTATAGAGTTGTTTGATAACCGATGATGGGCAAGTCACTACATCTGCGCCGATTTTGGCGGATTCAACAATGTGCATCGGGTTGCGAACAGAGGCCACCAGAACTTCGGTTTCGAAATCTTGGTAATTATCATAGATACCAACGATATCCTGAATAAGTGACAGACCGTCTTGACCAATATCGTCCAAACGTCCAACGAATGGGGAAATGAAAGCCGCGCCCGCTTTTGCCGCGAGAATAGCTTGTGCCGCAGAGAAGCAAAGGGTCACGTTGACCATTGTCCCTTCGTCAGAGAGGCGTTTACAGACTTTAAGACCCGCTGGTGTCAAAGGAACTTTGACCACGACGTTATCGGCGATGGCGCGGAGTTTGTCAGCTTCCTTCCACATTGTTTCATAGTCGGTTGAGGCAACTTCGGCGCTCACTGGCCCTGAAATCACGTCACAAATCTCTTTAATGAGGGGCAAAAAGTCTTTTCCTGATTTCAAAATCAGGGATGGATTGGTGGTTACGCCATCAATCAGACCGCTGTCGGCCATGTCCTTAATTTCGTTAATGTCGGCTGTATCTACGAAAAATTTCATTTTTTATGTCCTTTTATTGTCAAACCTGAATTTAGAGGGCATCATGCCTATCTCGTTTAAGGAATGCAAGATGCCTGTTTGTCGTGTGCTGGTCACATCTCCGGTTGAAAAAGCCTATGATTACCTGATTCCCGAAGGGATGGAATTGGGGCTGGGGGATTATGTCACCGTGCCACTGGGCCCAAGGGCTGTTCATGGAGTGGTTTGGGACGTCGGCGGCGAGGGCGAAGTCGCCCTGTCTAAAATGAAAGCCGTCCTTCAAAAACACGATTTACCCCCCATGGATGCAACCCAGATGAAATTTATCGACTGGGTGGCGTCTTATAATATGGAACGCCGCGGATCGGTTTTAAAAATGGCCTTATCCGTTCCGCAAGCTTTAGAGCCATCGCAGCCGATGACGGGGTATATTCTGGGTGCCGGTGAATATAACCCTGAAAAGACAAAAGCCATTACAGAATTAATGCAAGACGGATTGCCAAGACGGTTGTCAGAAATTACGTCTGCGACGGGCGCCAGTGCGTCCACCATTAAAACTATGGTGAAGCACGGTGTATTACAGGCCGTTGATATTTTTGCCAAAGCGCCTTGCGCACACCCTAACCCGAATTTTGCACCTAAAGATTTATCGCGCGAGCAAGAGATTGCGGCAGAGAAAATCATAGCGCGGATTGATAAAGGCGGGTTTGAAACTTTTCTGTTGGACGGCGTGACCGGTTCAGGGAAAACAGAAGTTTATTTTGAGGCGATTGCTAAAATCATTGCCGAAAATCGTGGGCAGGTTTTGATTTTAATGCCCGAGATTGCGTTGTCGAATTCCTTTATCCGCCGCTTTGCGGAACGGTTCGGGGTGAAGCCTGCGTTGTGGCATTCATCGCTCACCCCCGCGCAACGTCGTCTGACGTGGCGGAGTATTGTTACGGGGCAGACTAAAGTCGTTGTGGGGGCGCGGTCGGCGTTGTTCCTGCCATACGCGGATTTGAAAATGATTGTGGTGGACGAAGAACATGACCCCGCATTCAAACAGGAAGAAGTTACTATTTATAATGCGCGGGACATGGCGGTTGTACGGGCGCATCAGGGAAAAATTCCGATTGTTTTGGCATCCGCCACGCCGTCATTAGAGACGATGCAAAATGTGTGGGAAGGAAAATACACGTTATTATCTTTGCCTGACAGGTTCGGCGGCGCGAGTAAGCCCGAGATTAAAATTATTGATCTGCGCATTGATAAACCGACACGCCAACATTTTATGTCGCCTGTGTTGATTGATGAAGTGCAGAAGACTCTGGACGCGAAACAGCAGGCATTATTATTTTTAAACAGGCGCGGGTTTGCGCCTCTGACTTTATGCCGCACCTGTGGACACCGTATGGAATGCCCCAAATGTACGGCGTGGTTGGTCGAACATAAACGTGGCAATCAATTGCAATGTCACCATTGCGGGTTTTCGATGAAAACACCTGTCGAATGCGTCAATTGCCATGACAAGGATTCTCTTGTCGCCTGTGGCCCTGGTGTGGAGCGGATTGCCGAAGAGGTCAAAGAATATTTCCCCGAAGCCCGCACCTTAATTCTGGCGAGCGATATTACCGACACGCATGACAAATTGATTGAGGCGTTGGACAGAATTAAAAACGGCGATGTCGATATTATCATAGGTACACAAATTATCGCCAAGGGACACCATTTCCCGCAAATCACCTGTGTGGGTATTATTGATGCGGATTTGGGGTTAAGTGGGGGCGACCTTCGCGCTACCGAGCGTAGTTATCAATTATTGCATCAGGTTGCGGGGCGGGCGGGGCGCGAGCAATTAAAGGGGCATGTCTTTCTTCAGACCTATAACGCCGAACAACGCGTGATGCAGATGATTGCCGAAGATGATCGTGACGGATTTCTGGAGGCCGAGGCGGATGAGCGTCAAAGTGCCAAGATGCCACCTTTTTCAAGACTGGCCGCTTTGATTATCACTGGTAAGGACGAAGCCCAGACCAAAAATGTTGCCATCATGATCGGACGCGCATCCCCGCGGGCAGAGGGCGTACAGGTGTTGGGGCCAGCTCCCGCGCAAATGTACCGCATCCGCGGGCAATTCCGCCAACGCATCCTGATCCGTGCAGAAAAGAACCTGAATATCCAGAAATTCATTGCAGAATGGCTTGGCTCACTTAAAATACCTTCATCCGTACGGGTCGTGATTGATATTGATCCGCAAAATTTCTTATAGGGGCGCGTTTATGTTTTTAAAATGGTCAAAACTGACAATTATCTTGTTCATTATTATTTTTTTGGAGGGATATATTGTTTTGGCATCTGAGATATTGGCCATTCGGCAAGTGACGACCTATGTCGGGAGTGGAGCAGACACTGTCTCTATTATTATCGCTGCCGTTCTGATGCCTCTGGCATTTGGATATTATGTAGGGGGTAATTTTAAGCCGCGCTTGGGACGGAATGGCAAATGGATTTCTGTTCGTAGCAAGTTAATTTCAAATGTCGTCATTGCAGCTTGTTTTCTAATTCCGGCACTCGGTACGCTTGCAATTGATTTCTTTTTTTCGATGCTATTCCAAGTAGGCATATCGGACCGTATCTTGCTGACTTCTGTCTATTCTTTAATTTTTCTGGTCGTTCCTGTGTTCTTATTGGGGCAGACTGTGCCGCTGATTTCAAACTACTTTTCTTCCCAGAAATTGCCTTTGGTGACTGCCAAGATATTATTTGTATCAACTGCGGGATCATTCATCGGGTCGGTTGTGACAACCATTGTTATTATGCGTTATTTTGGCGTGAATAATGCCGTGAATGTGATTTTTGTTTTGATGACATTTTTGGTTGTTCTTTTGTCCAAAAAGATTCTGAATGACAAGACAATTATAATTTTATTGCTTGCGGGGCTTATGCTTTATACCAATTCAAATGCTATGCTGCGTGGCCTCGGGATTATCTACAGCAACGCCTACAACACAGCATCTATTTTAGAAGTTGAAAAAGGGAAAATACTCGTCCTGAATGGTAGCGCCTCATCTTTTATCGGTAAGAATGGTGAAAAATTCCCCTATGCTGAATATATTCAAAAACACTACCTCAACCAAATATCTAAAGATTTAACACAACCACCTAAAAAAATTCTTATTATAGGAGCGGCAGGATTCACGCTTGGGAGTGAGGATAGTCACAATGATTATACCTATGTTGATATTGATCCAGATATCAAAGCGACTGCCGAAAAAGATTTCTTAAAACACAAACTTGGAGCCAATAAAAAATTTGTTGGGCACGATATCGTGGCCTATCTTGCGGTTAATCAGACTAAATTCGATATGATTGTCATTGATGCATTTTCCAGTCGCGTTTATATTCCAGAGCAACTTTTGTCACATAACTTTTTTGTGGAAGTCAAAAAGTCATTGGCTTTGAATGGGGTTTTGGTGGCAAATTTTATTGTTTCGCCTAATTTTAACAATTCATTTTCCAAGCGTCTCGATAACACATTCAGAAGTGTCTTCCCTCATTACGGGCGACAAGTTGTGGGTGCCGATGATTTTGATGGATGGTCAGGGGATGTGCATAACATGACAAATGTTGTTTATACATTTAGAAACGATCAGACAGAAGATGGCACCGTTTATACCAATAACAACAATACGGCGGCATTTGATAAGCCGGATGTCATCCATAAACAATAGAGATTTATATGTTTTTTAAAAGAACAGACAATTTGACATCGAACCTAACCAGTTATGATTTTTTGAAATTCATAACGGTCTTATTTATGTTTGCCGATCATATCGGGGCTTATTTTATTCCGGATGAGACGTGGTGGCGTGTTGTCGGGCGATTGGGGTTTCCGGTTTGGTTTTTTCTAGCCGGTTATTCAAAAGATAAGGGTATTAAGCTAGATCTTTGGGTTGGTGCAGGCATTTTGATTTTTGCCAGCGTCATGTTCGGCGATTATTTATTCCCTGCCAATGCCTTGGTGTCGTTCATTTGTATTCGTATCTTTATGACGCATCAGTATAAGATGTCGTTTTCGAATTGGGAAATCTTACTCTACACAACTGTTGCTTTTATTCTGTTGGCGATACCGACAGGGTATATGTTCGAATATGGGACTTTGGCGTTTATGTTTGCGATGTTCGGATATGCGGTTCGCAATAAAAATGAGTTGGGGGTCAGTAATAAAATCAGAATTTTATTCTGTATTGTCGCCCCGATCAGTATCGCCGTTCTTGAGTGTCATATATTCCGTTTCGCCCTGATACAGAGCATTGCCTGTGTTGTGATGATATGTGCCATGTCTTTTGTGATGTTTCATTTTAAAGTGGCAGAATATCCGCAATTGACACAAAAGCTGCCCCGTCCGATGACGGCTCTTATTCAGTTTGGCGGGCGGTACACGTTGGAAATTTATGTCATTCACCTGATTGCGATTAAGGCCTATTTATTCTTATCGGGGAATGAGGCAGGGCATCAGTTGTTCTCTCCTGCACTTTTACCAAGCTTTATGTAGCATCAAGCGCGGGTGCGAAGGTGGAGTGCAGCATCCAGCAATGATTTGGTATAGGACATTTGCGGGTTTTCGAAGACCGATTCTGCTATCCCTTGTTCCACAATTTGACCATTACGCATCACCAGAATTTCATGAGCCATGGCGCGTACCACACGCAGATCATGGCTGATGAACATATAGGTGAGGTTGAGGCGGTCTTGCAGATTTTGCAACAGTTCGACAACTTGTGCCTGAACCGAGACATCAAGAGCCGAGGTTGGTTCATCCAGCACGATTAATTTTGGTTCAAGAATAAGGGCGCGGGCGATTGAGACACGTTGGCGTTGCCCTCCCGAAAATTCATGCGGATAGCGATGGCGGGTGAGCGGGTCAAGGCCAACATTTTCAAGAGCCTGAACCACCAAGTCATCCATTTCGGATTTGCCAAGGTGTTTTTTGTGAACCAGTAAACCTTCGCCAATAATTTGCCCGATACTCATCCGCGGGGAGAGGGAGCCGAACGGGTCTTGGAAGACAACTTGTAATTCCGAACGAAGGGCGCGGAGATCATCGCCATTGATATTTGTAATGTCTTTGCCGTCAAAGGATATGGTGCCGCTTGATTTCACGAGTTTTAAAATCGCCAGAGCCAGCGTTGTCTTGCCCGATCCGGATTCACCGACCACACCCAATGTTTGTTTTTCGCGCAGTTGGAAGGAAATATTGTCAACGGCCTTCACGCTTTCAAGCGTCTTGCCGAGAAGACTTTTCTTGGTGGGGAATGTCACGCAAATATTTTTGGCATCCAAAAGGATTTTTGCATTCTGGTTGCAAGGAAGCGGAGTCGCGCGGGGGGCGGAGGCCAGTAACTGTTTGGTGTAGACATGCTGCGGATTTGCAAAGAGGTCTGTCTTGCTTTGGCTTTCGACAATCTCGCCCTTTTTCATGACGCAGACATGGTCGCACATTTTCTCGACCACTTTTAAATCATGGCTGATCAGAATAAGCGCCATGCCCAGTTTGTCGCGCAGTGTTTGAAGAAGTTCTAAAATCTGTGCCTGTACCGTGACGTCCAACGCTGTTGTGGGTTCGTCCGCAATCAGGATGTCGGGGGTGTTGGCGAGTGCCATGGCAATCATCACCCGTTGCCGTTGACCACCGGATAGTTCATGCGGGTAGGCATTGAGGCGCGATTTCAAATTGTTTAACCCGACGAGATCAACCAGTTCCAGAATACGCGCATTGATTTCGGCTTTGGTAAAATTCGGCTGGTGGAGTTCAATCACTTCGCCGATTTGTTTTGAAATAGTGTGAAGCGGGTTAAGTGAGGACAATGGTTCCTGAAAAATCATCCCGATTTTTTCGCCACGGATAGAATTTAAAGTTTTGGCAGATGCGCCAACCAATTCAACGCCGTTAAATATAATCGACCCCGTCGGGTGCGATGCCATCGGGTAGGGGAGGAGTTGTATTAAGGATAAAGCCGTAACCGACTTTCCCGAACCGGATTCCCCAACCAAGGCCAGAGTTTTTCCCTTTTCCAAACTAAAGCTGATATTTTTCACAGCATCAAACACACCATCAGGCGTGTTGAAACGAACGGAGAGGTTTGAAACAGAAAGAAGCGGGGCAATATTCGACATATCCGTATTAGAAAACAGAACCCCCTAAAGTGCAAGGGGGTTCTGTTATCTTTACGCAATTCGGTAATGAGCCAATGAGGCGGGAAGTTCTTGTTGTTGCCCTTTCATCTCGGCGATATGGCTGATGGCAAGAGCGTGACTTACTTTCAAGAAATCTTCGCGGGTTGTCGGGCGGTAATTTCCTGTTATAAACTCTGCATATAAGGAATTATCGGTAACGTACATGCCTGAGGCGGCATCGGGACGCAATATTGTTGGATATGTATCCAATGGGCGCTCCACTGCTACGACGGGGGTGTTGCCAATTTCTGCAAATGTTCTTTTTTCAACAAATTTATTTAAACCTGCTTCCTCTGCGGCTGCATCATGTATGGCGCAACGTGTTAAGCCAAGAATGCGTTCTCTGGCCACCAGCTGTGCGTAAGTTTTGTGGGGAAGTGTGCTTCCGCTATTTTTGAGTTCTGCTTTCAGATTTCTTTGGTGTTCATAAGGAATATGGCTTTCTTCGAAGGCATTGAGCATGGTCGATGCCCAGATTTGAACCTCCGTATAAAGGCCATTCGGCAACGCATAGATGATTTTCGCACGACGGATTCTGCTTTCCGGATCAGGAACAGCAAATTGATCTACCATGTCCACAACGCGCGAGTTTTTGCTGGGGGAAAAGAAATCTAGCGCCCTTTTTATCTGGGAAGGTCTATCGGCAATAAATGCGATACGTTCGGCATCAAAAATATGTTCGACACGCCCTGTTTTCTCTTCTTGCGCTTTTTGGGCAATTCTTCCAATACTTTTAATACCGGGGTATTGAATTTTTAGCCGCAACGCCCGATTGATATCGGTCATTTCCTCAAGGAAAAGGGGCTCGGAGGCTTTTGCAAAATCAAATAGAGCTTGGGGAGTGTTTACGGGTTGTTCATAATCTTGGGGCAGGATATGCGCGCCATTTGTAATTAAAAAAGTTCGGGATAAATCCAACCTTCTTCTTCCTATGTCGATTACATTCGTTTCTTTATTTGTTTTCATTATGGTAATCCCCGTTTATATTTTTTATATTTCTTATTTCTAATGGTAACTGAAATAATCTGTTAAAATCAACCCTTAAATTCTGAATTTGTACTTAATAATTCCATTAAATTGGCGGCAACGCAACAAAAATTATGTGATATCAACAATAAAGCTATGCAAAAAACGCATGGCTAAATTTGAAGTTGTAAAAAGATGGGATAGGGCTTGTGTTTTTCAGGGGGAATCCCTATAAGCAGGGCATATTTGTAACATTACTAGACTTTATATGAAGGAATCGAATCCATGTCTGTTCAACGTACTTTCTCTATCATTAAGCCTGACGCAACACGTCGTAACCTGACTGGCGCCATTAACGCTCGTTTCGAAGAAAAAGGTCTGCGTATCGTTGCACAAAAACGTATCTGGATGTCCGAAGCTCAGGCTGGGAAATTCTATGAAGTTCACAAAGAACGCCCTTTCTACAACGACCTCGTTAAATTCATGACTTCTGGTCCTGTTGTTGTTCAGGTTTTGGAAGGCGAAAACGCTGTTCTTGCTAACCGCGAAATCATGGGGGCAACAAACCCAGCGAACGCAGATGCCGGCACAATCCGTAAGGACTTCGCCGAAAGCATCGAAGCAAACTCGGTTCACGGTTCAGATAGTGAAGAGAATGCCGCAATTGAAATTGCGTATTTCTTTGCAGGGACTGAAATCGTAGGCTAGTTTTTATAAAGTTTATGAAAATTATTGACAGAGGTTAGGCAAATCGCTTAACCTCTGTTTTTATAAACTATAAATTATAAAAAATTGAGGTGTGTGAATGGACTTAACAGTAGCTTTTGCAGGTTTCTTTAAAACAGAGCCTAAAACTTTAGCCGAGCAAGTGAATCGTGCTCCCAAACTGCTCAGTGGTGAATTTACTTTATGCACGCATAAAAAGGGATTCTGGTACGGTTCTGATGAGAAAGTATCAGATGAAAGCGGAAGTTATCTTCGCTTGCAAGGTAATTGCAAGAAATGTGATGAGATGGTTTATAAAATTATCTAACTACTGGCTGTATCCGTTTAATTCTTTAACGCAGACACACTCGCTATCAACTCATCTTCATGGGCGATGAGGTCGCGGGCTTCGCGCAGGGCTTTGTAATAGTGGCCCTGAACCAATTGCGCATTAATCTTCATGCAGAATATGGACGTACTCGGTGCTGCGTCTTGGATCATTTTCATTAAAGTAAAATATTTGGCGTGGTAATCGCGCGGGTTGCGAGCCAGATACATACATTGCAATAGAAAATAAATTTTGCGGCACGGACTTGTCGCCTCGGCCTCCTGCATAATATCTTTTTCGCGCAGGATAGGGGTGTCGCCAGAGATATGGAGGCGGGTGCGTTGGTTGTCATTGGTCATCACGGCTGTGCCGATCAGAATTTTCTCACCTGGTTTTAAATCAATAATCAAAGCCATTTTTATATGTCCTCCATATTTGGGGATGCTGCAAAGCTGTTTAAAATTTCTTGCTGGATCTGGTCGGCCATTTTTTCCTCACCGAGGATTTTATCGCCTAAGATGCCAAGTTTGATCAGCCCTTTTGTTTCGGTGTCTATATTTGAAGAGCCAAGATTTGCATAGGATGTTTTGGCAAGTTCAACCGCTTGTATCGCAAAGTCGTGGCTGATGATCAGGTCGTTCATATGGGCGGAAATGGTGTTTCTGACGGTGACAACGATATCAATGGCGTTCATCACGTCAATACGGGCGTTTTGAGTTGTAAATGCCGTGGAGAAATCAGGTGGGCGAATGCCAAGTTCAGCGCATGATAACACCATACCTTCGGTGATCAATTTATTCTGTCCCTTTGAGTCGAAGGGTGTTTCCAAGCGGTCGCCATTCATCAGATTTATTCCGTCTATTCCGGATTCAAGGGCGGCTTTATCAAATTTTAATCGTACTTGTCTAAACCATTCTTCGACTTCTTTGATCTGGGTGGTGTATTTTGTAGCGTCTTCGGGTGTGGTCAACATATTTCTGGCGCGGACGGTTAAGCCGCCGGCTTCTTCCAGAATATGGATGAGAGAAGTGGCTTTCTCTTTTTGATTTTCTAAAATGCGGATATTTTGATCCAAGCGGTCAATGAGGCTGACTGTTTCAGTTTGCTTTTGGGTGATAAAATCGGTAATGGCTTTTTCCCAATGCTGAGGTGTCATCGTCGCAGTGAGGGATGGCAGGGATTTTTGCAATGGGGATGTAAATACAAGAGACATTATCGTGCGCTACCTCCTTTCTGGGGTCGTAAAAAACGGGCGCGATCCTGCGCCTTGCAGATATAGTCTCTAATATACTATTTTAAATATTAATAACAAGTTAAGTTTTATGTAGCCCTATGCCCAGAATGAATAATGGACATTTCCTGTGAGGGAATTCGGGGTGAAATCCATTCTGGTATCAATGGTGGATAAGTCTTGGGAATCCACTGCGCCCGCACTGATCCCCATGAGGCGTGAGGATTGGCCATTTCCAGATTGGTTGTTATTTTGTGATCCGCCCATTAATTGTTGGAAGGATTGATCTCCGCCACTGGCCATATCAAACGTTAGAGAGGAGCTGTCAATTTTAATCCCCGCATTATCTAACGCAGATTTTAAAGCATGCGCGTCACGTTGGAAAAGATTAAGGGTTTCTTGATTTTCAGTCAGCAAATGCACCTTCATCACGCCATCTTTTTCCAGACTCAATTGAACCAGCATACGCCCCAATTCCGGTGGGTCGAGTTGAACGGTGAGTTCTTGCGATGCTTTTTCCGAACCAGATGCAGCTTTTTCAATGATCTTGGCGACCGCATGAATACTCGGGTGTGTGCCGATTGCAGATGCTGACGTAAATATCGGGTTGGTCATGGATGATGGCATATTTTGTGCCGCAACCATAAGCCCGTTGATCATAAGCAGGTCATCGCTATTTACAGTTTGATGAGCTTTGGATGTCAGATCTGTCAACTGATTTGTTGCGAGAGTTGCTTGTGGCGAAATCCCCGACGTAATATCTTCTGTTAGGCTGTTACCATCGTTTTTTGAAGTTGACGTTGCGGCTCCATTTTCCTTGAAACTCAAATTCATTTCTTTCGGTGTCGTCGGCGACAGGATTGCATTCATTTCGTCATCAAATGGGGAGGCGGAAGAATCTGTAAGCGACATAGACCCCAATTTGTCCGAAAGTTTTTTTGTCCAATCTGGTTCTGGCATGTCACTGCCGTTTGGTTGTGTGAATGCGGACAAAGCAGACAAGTCAAAATTCATATCTTCTGCAGTCGCTGTATAGGTTGGCTTCGGAGGGGGGGTAACAAAAACCATCATCACTATGGCGGCTGATGCGTTGACATCGTCTGAGTTATCTTCTGGGGATGTTTCAGAAGTCTCGATTGCTGGCTCGTCTGTATTGCTCGATGAAACTGACTTAATTGCCTCTTTAAGTTTGGACATCTCGGATGGGCTAAATCCAGTTGTTATGAGCAGGAAATTTCCCGACTGCTCAGCATCACTGGCTTCAACGGTCAAGGCGTCATTTGTAACAGCTGGAATATTGGTCGCAAAGGTAAGTGACGTGAGTTCGGATGCATCAATCCCCAGATCTGCAAATTTTGCTTTAATATTATCAAGTGTTTCTTGAACCGGAACGCCTGGCGCGAGGGCGACCAGAATTTTGGGTGTGAGCTCATTGGACGTATCGCCAAAATTTGCCAACAGAGATTTTAAATCTTGCTGTGACATGGCATTCAGATCATCGGCAGAAACAAGCAAAGCCTTCTGAAGGCCGAATGTATTTTTTGTGTCTGTATTGGCGATGGTACTGTTGCCTGCGACATTCTGACCTTGTTCAGGTGTTGTTGATAACATCGTAAAGCCAGAGATCCCTGATCCAAGCATACTTGCAAATAAGGTGTTGGTTAGTGGATTCAGGCTAAACAAAGAATTTCCGCCAGTTGCCCCTGATACTGTAGAGGCAGCAGAGGTAGAAGTTGTCGAGATAACAGGTGCAGACATGATGTCGTCCTTCCGCAGAATGAAAAATTAAATAGCTTGATTAATAGCGGTCGATATAGGTTTCATTTTAGTTTGATCCGTTACACCATGTTTATTATAGAGTGTCTTGTCGTTCGCCAGAATAAGACGTGCGGCATCCAGAAGACGTTCCTGAACGCGCTTCACGCTTTCAGCGCGGATTTTACAGGCGCGTTGTGATTTGTTGGCTAGTTCACGCAGATTGTCCTCGGACGCGTAAATCCGTTCTTTGAGAGCGGGGCTTACGGATTTCATGAGCGCGGATTGAGTGGTGATTTGGGTCATATGGGCTTCGCAGTCTTGAACCAATCTTACTTTTTTCGGTTGAAGTTCTGAGAAAAGTTGCATGTCGCGCAGTTCAATTGCATCCAGCTCGGCTTTATAAATTTCCGTCAGCTCTTCCATATTGTTGAGCATAGATAACAAGGCCTGTTCATGCGCGGGGGGCATCGGCATATTCATGGATTCAGAATGTTGTGCGTGTGCTGGTGGGGTCATGGCGTCTCTCCTGTGCTTTTATTATTGTTGTATGGTATTGCTTTGTTGTTCTTGGATTTTCAGCAATTCGGCTTTGACCTGTGCCGCCAAACCGAAGCCGCCTTGTTTGGCAATTGATTTGCCCATTTCTTGGGTCAGCAGACCGCGGAAAACTTCTTCGCCCTTACCGCCGCCGAACATGTCATCGACTTCAACCGTTTCAAACATGGGTTTCAGCATTTCCGAGATATAGACGGCTTCGAAATCTTGGGCTGCTTTATCTGTTTTGGCTGTCTTGGCGGCGTCATTCGCGGCCTTGACCGTACCCACCAGTTTTTCCTTACTGGCGAGCAGGGACGGCATATTAAAGCTGGCGGATGGTGATGCTTTTCCTACGAGATTTTCCATTTTTTCATCCTACATCGTTGTAATTTCGGCTTGTAACGCACCTGCGGCTTTAATCGCTTGCAGGATTGTAATAATATCGCGTGGGCCAACGCCGAGTTTATTAAGTCCTGTGACCAGATCCTGAAGCGTCACACTGCTTTCAAGGATCGCCAGTTTTGCTTTGTCGCCTGAGTTCACGTCAATATCGGTGCGAGGGACAACCACAGTTTCGCCTTTTTCGGCAAAGGGGTTAGGTTGTGATACTTGCGGTGTCTCAGTCACTTTAATGGTCAGGTTGCCTTGGGCAATTGCAACGGTACTAACGCGCACATCTGATCCCATTACAATTGTTCCTGAATTTTCGTCAATCACAACGCGGGCGATTTGGTCGGGTTCAACGGGCAATTGTTCGATGTCTGTAATCAGGTCAACTAAACTGCCCGGATAGCCAGCGGACTTTTTCAAAATGATGGTTGCGTCATTTGATGCAGTCGCCATTCCTGAAGATGTGAAACCATTAATCGCGCGCGCAATGCGGCGGGCGGTTGTGAAGTCAGGGTTTTTCAACGCAAGACGGACTTGTGGAAGATCGTTGAGGTTAAACTTGACCTCGCGTTCAATGGTAGCACCTGCTGCAATACGTCCGCGGGTCGGGGTGTTTTGGGTGACGGCTGTGCCTGCGCCAGATGCTGTAAAGCCTGAGATCGCAACCGCACCTTGTGCTACTCCGTACACTTCACCGTCAGCACCCATCAAAGGAGTAACGAGTAATGTACCGCCTTGAAGATTTTTAGCATCCCCCAAAGTCGATACAGTCACATCAATGCGAGAGCCTTGGGTTTGGAAAGGTGGCATTGTCGCCGTGACCATAACGGCAGCCACGTTACCTGTGTTCAAATTTTGACCGCGAACATTGACGCCCATGCGTTCCAACATCGCGATCAATGATTGTTCAGTGAAGGGGGAGTTGGATAATTTATCCCCCGTACCGTTGAGGCCAACAACCAAACCATAACCGATCAGGACGTTGTCACGAACGCCTTCGATGTCCACAATATCCTTGATACGGGTTGTCGCGGCATGTGCTGGTAAAGCCATGCCGAAAATCAATAAGACGGATAATGCAAATTGAAGTGTTTGTTTCATTCTTCTTTTTGGTTCGTTGCGGTTTATCATTTTGTACTCCTACCCAGAGTTTGACGTGTTCGGGCTGGCTTTTACCTGTTAACCCATCGGTCTCCTTGCGAATGTCATGCCAGTTCTGATAAATTAATTTTATAATGAATTCAGTGGGTTAGGGGTTTGCTTGGGACTAGGAAAAACTTGCCGAATGAAATTGATCTCTAAATTTGTTATACTGAATCTATAAGCTAACAGAGAGTTCATCATGAAAATTTCAGGTCCAGACAGTACCCAAAAAGCAGGCGGCGTTAAAAAGGCCGGTAAAGCTGGTTCCACAAGTGGAGCAAGTTTCGGATCATTGATCGAGACGGGCGAGAGCGAAGCTCCGGCGCATGCCGCTGCAACTGGCGTGATTGCTGGGATTGACTCTTTACTGGCGGCTCAGGAAACCGATGATCCTGCGCAGCGTGCGGCCAAAAAGCGCATGCGGGAGCGGGGAGAAACCGTCCTGAAACAACTGGATAAAATCCGCCTTGGGATGCTGACGGGCACGTTGTCGGTTGGAAATTTGTTGGATGTCGCCGATGTTGTGGCGTCCCACCGTGAGAGAATCAATGACCCGCAATTATCCAGCCTTCTGGATGAAATCGACCTCCGCGCCCAAATCGAAATCGCCAAAATGCGCATGGCACTGGATGCCGCCAAGGTCTTTTAAACGCGGTTTTTTAACTATTTCATGTATATAATCTTTAGCTACTCTTGATTTTTAGGGCTTTGTTGCCTACCCTTAATGCGCCCGAGTTGGGTTAAGTAATCTGTAAAAGGAATTTTAGAATGTCTAAAGCTGGAAGTGCTATCGTTTCCCCGAACTATAAACCGACTGACAAGGAAAAATTTATGAACCCTGTCATGAAGGAATATTTCCGTCAGAAATTAATTTTATGGCGTGAAGAGTTGTTGAAAGAGTCAGAAGTGACCATTCAAAACACCCTTCAAACAACAGAATTGCAAAAACCTGATCTGGCTGACCGCGCATCTGCCGAGACAGATCACGCACTTGAACTTCGTACCCGCGACCGCGAACGCAAATTGATTACCAAAATCAACGAAGCCTTAATGCGCATTGATGATGACACATACGGCTATTGCGAAGAAACCGGTGAACCTATCGGCGTTGGTCGTCTGGATGCCCGCCCGATTGCAACCTTGTCACTTGAGGCGCAGGAGCGTCACGAACGTATGGAGCGTACGCATCGCGATGAGTAGTCGTTTGGAATTTTGAATATCAAAAAACCCAGCGATTTGCTGGGTTTTTTGTTAGGCTTTTGTATGATCTAAGCCTCAATCGCTTTCACAATATCTTCTGTCATCTTCTTGGCGTCGCCCAGCAGCATCAATGTATTGTCACCGAAGAAGAGAGGGTTATCAATGCCTGCATAACCAGAACCCATTGACCGTTTAACGAAGAGAACTGTTTTGGCTTTTTCAACGTCCAGAACAGGCATCCCGTAAATCGGGGATGATGAATCGTTCTTTGCCGCAGGGTTGGTGATGTCGTTGGCGCCGATGACATAGGCAACATCTGCTTGTGCGAAGTCGCGGTTAATGTCTTCGAGTTCGAACACTTCGTCATACGGCACGTTGGCTTCCGCCAGCAATACGTTCATGTGACCGGGCATACGACCTGCCACAGGGTGAATGGCGTAACGGACATCAACCCCGTGGGATTTTAAAACGTCGGCCATTTCACGAAGGACGTGCTGCGCCTGAGCAACCGCCATCCCGTAACCGGGGACGATAATCACGCGGGCGGCGTTTTTCATGATGAAGGCCGCGTCTTCGGCTGATCCGATTTTGGCGGCTTTGTCACCCATGGTTGCGGCAACCGCGGTTGATTGTTCACCACCGAAGCCCCCCAGAATAACACTGAGGAACGAACGGTTCATCCCCTTACACATGATATAGGACAGAATAGCCCCAGATGCCCCGACCAATGCGCCTGTAATAATCAACAACGGGTTTTGGAGAGTAAAACCGATACCAGCCGCCGCCCATCCGGAATAGGAGTTGAGCATTGAGACGATAACAGGCATATCCGCGCCACCAATCGGAATAATTAAGGTTACACCAAGGATGAGCGAGATCACGATAATGCCCCAGAATAAAGTGGTGCTTTCGGTCATGCAGATTAAAAGGACGAGGGCAACAAGTGCAATACCAAGGCAGGCATTGAACATATGTTGTCCTGTAAAGGTCAATGGTTTACCAGAGATCACACCTTGCAATTTTCCCCACGCGATAATTGATCCGGTGAAGGTCACCGCACCAATCGCAACGCCCAGAGACATTTCAATCAGACTGCTTAAGTGAATATCACCCGGTGTCCCGATGCCATAGGCTTGCGGGTTATGAAAGGCCGCAACCGCAACACACACCGCCGCCAAGCCAACAAGAGAGTGGAAGGCCGCAACGAGTTGTGGGAGTGCAGTCATTTTAATTTTAACAGCGGTCACCGCACCAATTACACCACCAATCACAATACCCGCGATAATCAAACCGAAGGATGCAATAGCGGGGGTCATCAGGGTTGTGATGATGGCAATCGCCATTCCAGAAATCCCGAAGTTCAAACCTTGGCGGGATGATTCAGGGTGAGACAATCCCCGCAAGGCCAGAATAAAAAGGACGGACGATACGAGGTAGAGAAGAGGGGCAAAAGTTTCCATGGTCTGGGATTATCCTTTTTTCTTAAACATTGCGAGCATACGGCGGGTTACAACAAAGCCGCCGAAGATATTGATGGAGGCCAGAACAACGGCGATAAATCCCATCACTTTGGAAAAGGTCATATCTGCTGGCCCTGCGGCAATCAGTGCCCCCACAATAATCACCGATGAAATAGCGTTGGTAATCGCCATGAGCGGTGAGTGAAGGGCGGGGGTCACGCGCCAGACAACATAATACCCCACGAAGCAGGCGAGAACGAAAATGGTCAAGCCCATCATCACGAAATTTTCATGCCCTCCACCCGATGCAAAATTATAAGAGGTCACATCTTGCGCCAAGCGATTGGCTTGTTCGGAAAGTTGTTGGGCGATGGCAGATATATTATTTGCTTCGTTTGCTAATGTCGATTGTGTGTCTTGCATTTTACTGTCTCCCTATTGAAAGTTGGGGTGAATGATTTGACCGCTTTTGGTCAGGATAGTGCCCTTCATGATGTCGTCATCCATGTTGAGGGCGAGGTTGCCGTCTTTATCAACGGCGACAGCCAATAAATTCATCAGGTTGCGGGCATAAAGTGCCGATGAATCGGTTGCGATGCGCGATGAAATATTGGCAAAGCCCAGAATTTTAACGCCGTTCACTTCAACAGTTTCACCGACTTTGGTCAGGGTACAGTTACCGCCCTGTGGTGCCGCCAAATCAACAATGACTGATCCTGGCTTCATGGATTTGACCATCTCTTCGGTCACCAGAACTGGCGCAGGGCGTCCCGGAATAAGGGCTGTTGTAATCACGATGTCTTGCTTGACCAAAGTTTCGGCAACCAGTTTGGCTTGTTTTTGTTTAAAGTCATCGGACATTTCTTTGGCGTATCCGCCTGCGGTTTCCGCTTGTTTGATTTCGTCACTTTCAACCATCACGAAAGATGCGCCGAGCGATTGGACTTGTTCTTTCGATGCTGCACGAACATCGGTTGCGGATACAATCGCGCCAAGACGTTTTGCGGTTGCAATCGCCTGAAGCCCCGCAACACCCGCGCCCATCACAAAGACACGGGCAGGGGGAATGGTTCCCGCAGCAGTCATCATCATCGGAAAAGCGCGTGGAAATTCTGCGGCGGCTTCCAGTACCGCGCGATATCCCGCCAAGTTTGATTGGGATGATAAGACGTCCATGGCTTGTGCGCGTGTAATCCTTGGCACGAGTTCCATGGAGAGTGTTGTTAATCCTTGTGCGGCGTAGGCAGTCAAGCGATCCTTAGAATTATAAGGAGACAGGAGACCAATCAATAAGGCGTCGGGTTTTGTTTTAAGGGCATGGGATGGCGGTTGCACGCAGAGGATAATATCTGCATCCGCAGTTGCTTGGTCTGCGCTATCAACAATTTCTGCGCCCGCATTTTTGTAATCTGCATCAGGGTAGGAGGCATTGACGCCTGCGCCAGCCACCATGGAAATTTTGAATCCTTTGGCGATATATTTTTTTACGGTTTCAGGAGTCGCTGAAACCCGCTTTTCGTTTTCGGCAGTTTCTTTTAGGACAGCAATTTTCAAAGCCACAATATTCTCTCCGTCTAATTCAGTGAAACGGAGGACAGTGTTGCAAATATAGGCTTAAATGAGAAGAGGTCTTATTGAGTTGTTCACTTATTTAAGTTGATCGCTAAATCCACTGATTTTTAAAAGAAGAGCGGTCAGTTCGCGTTCTGGCAAGGCGCGGGTGAAATAGAAACCTTGACCATACTTACAACCGAGTTCGAGTAATTTGAGTGCTTGATCTTTATTTTCGATCCCTTCGGCTATAATTTCGATTTTGCGTTTTTTGGCTTCGGTAATGATATTTTGTACCAACTGTTCTTCCTCAGGGATGGTGAGCATATCGGAAACTAGATCGCGGTCGATTTTAACCGCGGTAATCGGGAAATTGTCCATATAGGGGAAAAATTCGGCGGGGTCGCCCAAGCCATAGTCATCAACGGCAATCTTTAGTCCCGTTTTACGGCAAATATCGAGTGTTTTCTTGGCTTTATCTGTCTGAATACTCAATAACTCGCAGGTAATTTCCAATTGAATTTGGGTCGGGCGCACATCGCTGGCACTGATGACATTATACATTTCATCTAAAAAGGAGTCGGCTGAAAGCTCGTTCGGGCTAAAATTGACACTCATATAGATGTTTTCATTGTGTCCGACATGACTCTCAAGGCGTTTGAGGGCTGAAATGGCTTCTTTTAATGCCCATTTACTGGCTTGGACGATCAAACCCGTCTGCTCTGCCACCGGAATGAACACTCCGGGGGAAATATTGCCTCTTTCTGGGTGATTCCAGCGCATTAATGTCTCAAAACCGCAGACAAGCCCTGTTTCTAGGTTGATAATAGGCTGATAATTCAACGATAATTGATGATTCAGCATCGCATGCTGGAATTCCCTCGCCAGTTCCTTTGCGGGAACCGATTCGACTGGCAAAATAGAATTAGGGGGCGATTCTGGGGTTAGCAAGGTCATTTCTGAGTTCTCTTTTCATATTTAAACTATCCTAAAATGCTTTCAGGATCGTTAAAAACAGTGTTTTATACTAACATGCGCTATCGAAATCGTCATAGGGCTTAATTTGTCGAAATTTCACAGTTTAATTCTTGACAACGCCCCAGATCGCCTTGTAATGTCCGGCTCTGCTCGTTACAGTAATTAAAATTTTATATAAGGAATAATGCGATGAAAGTCGTCAACTCACTCAAAACTCTTAAAACCCGTGACCGCAATTGCCGCGTTGTTCGTCGTAAAGGCCGCGTTTACGTCATTAACAAACAAAACCCACGTTACAAAGTACGTCAGGGTTAGTTTTAAGATGCTAGCCCTTCAGGGCTGGACAGTTTTTCTAACTGTGTTACATCTACTACAGTATTAATTTTTCCCGCGCGTATGTTGCGGGAAATTTGCTGTTTATAGTTTAAAGGTCTTATCGTATATGTTCGCCAAATTATTCAGTATGATGTCCGCCGATATGGCCATTGATCTTGGTACAGCGAATACGCTGGTCTATGTTCGTGACCGCGGCATTGTGTTGAATGAACCGTCTGTGGTTGCGATCTCAACCGAAAATGGCCGTAAAACTGTCGTGGCTGTCGGGATTGAGGCCAAGCGGATGTTGGGACGTACCCCTGGAAATATTCAGGCTATTCGCCCTTTACGCGATGGTGTGATTGCTGACTTTGAAGTCACCGAAGCGATGATCAAACATTTCATCCGCAAAGTTCATAACCGCAGAAGTTTTGTCTCCCCTCGTATCATCATTTGTATTCCCGCAGGCGCGACACAAGTCGAACAACGCGCGATTATTGATTCCGCCGAGGGAGCAGGCGCATCCGAAGTTTATTTGATCAGTGAACCAATGGCCGCCGCAATTGGTGCAGGGCTTCCTGTCCACGAAGCATCAGGGTCAATGGTGGTTGATATCGGTGGTGGGACATCCGAAGTTGCCGTGATCTCGCTGAACAATATTGTCTACGCGAAATCAGTTCGTTGTGCAGGCGATAAAATGGATGATGCGATTATTGCCTATATCCGCCGTGTTCATAATCTGTTGATTGGTGAGCCAACAGCCGAGCGGATTAAAAAAGAAATTGGCTCTGCTTTGCCACCTGCCGAAGGGCCAGGGCGTACCATGAATATCAAAGGGCGAGATTTGTTAAATGGCGTGCCGAAAGAAGTCACCGTCACCGAACGCCAAATTTCAGAAGCCTTGATCGAGCCGTTAGGTCAGATTATCGAAGGGGTTAGACAGGCACTTGAGTCCACTCCGCCAGAGCTTGCGTCCGATATCGCAGAGCGCGGAATTGTTTTAACAGGCGGCGGGGCATTGCTGACCAATCTTGATCATTTGCTCAGGCTGGTAACAGGGTTGCCGATCACTGTGGCGGATGACCCGCTTTCCTGCGTTGCATTGGGTACAGGTCATGCGTTAGAGCAGATGAAGATCCACCGCAACGTCTTGATCGGCGGATATTAAATAGAGCCAGATCAGATGCCAGAAGATAAACAGCCAAAAACAGCACTTATCACCGGCATTACAGGTCAGGATGGAGCCTATCTCTCCAATCTTCTTCTTCATAAAGGATATAAAGTTCACGGTCTGCGCCGTCGCGCGTCGTTGCCCAATACCGATAGATTACATTCGCAAATCGATAAAGGTTTAATCCTGCATTACGGTGACATGACCGATGCCGGAAATATCATTCGGTTGGTGAATGATATACAGCCCGATGAAATTTATAACCTTGCGGCGCAGAGCCATGTGCATGTGAGTTTCGATAGCCCTGAATATACCGCGAACGCGGACGGCCTTGGTGCGCTGAGGATATTAGAAGCCATTCGTATTTTGGGCATAGAACAAAAAACCAGATTTTTCCAAGCGTCCACATCCGAATTATTCGGGAAGGTCAAGGCATCTCCACAAAACGAAGATACTCCGTTTTATCCGCGCAGCCCTTATGCCGTTGCAAAATTATATGCCTATTGGACGGCGGTTAATTACCGTGAAGCGTATGGTATTTACGCCGTTAACGGAATTTTGTTCAACCATGAAAGCCCATTGCGCGGTGAAGAATTTGTAACCCGTAAAATCACCCTCGCCGCCGCCCAAATTTCCAAAGGATTGGTTGATTGCCTCTATCTCGGGAATCTGGATGCCAAACGTGATTGGAGTCACGCGCAAGATATGATGGATGGTGTCTGGGCGATGTTACAACAACCAACCGCGGGCGATTATGTGCTGGCAAGCGGTGTTGCATATTCCGTCCGCGAGTTTACAACTCTGGCCTTTGCGGAGCTGGGCGTAGATATTGAATGGTCAGGATCAGGTGTTGATGAGGTCGGGCGGAACAAGTCCAACGGGCAGATTATCGTACGCATTGATCCGCAATATTTCAGACCCACCGAAGTTGATTTTCTGTTGGGGGATTCCACCCGCGCCAGACAGATTTTAAAATGGGAGCCTAAAATTTCATTTTCTGATCTGGTGCGTGAAATGGTTCAAATGGATTTAAGAAGGTTAGAGTTGTAACGATGAAAATATTACTGACAGGGGGATCAGGAATGTTGGGAAAGGCAATTTTACGCCTTGCACCATTGATTGCCCCAGACTTAGAAATCATTTCTCCACCACGCACAGAGCTGGATTTATTGGATAGCTTTTCTGTTCGGCGTTATTTTCTTTTGAATAAGTTTGACGCGGTTATTCATGCGGCGGCAAAAGTTGGCGGGATCAAGGCCAATATTTCCGACCCGATTGGGTTTATGACCGAAAATATTTTGATCAGCACCCATGTGATCGGTCAGGCGCATCAGGCGGGTATTCCCAAATTTGTGAATATCGGAAGTTCCTGTATGTATCCGCGGGATTACAGGAATCCTCTGGTTGAGGAAGATATTCTGGTGGCTCCATTAGAACCGACTAATGAAGGCTATGCGATTGCGAAAATCGCGGCTTCACGGCTCTGTTCCTATATCTCTGCAGAGGATGGCCTTGCATACAAAACACTCATTCCTTGTAATTTATATGGGGCGGGTGATAAGTTTGATCTGGATCAGGGACACATGATTGCCGCCGCCATGATGAAAATTCATATGGCGCATCGCAACGGCGATAGTGATGTCGAGATATGGGGCGACGGGACCGTGAGACGCGAATTTTTATATGTCGATGACTTGGCGAAATTTATTTTATCAAACATTCAAACCCTCGATAAATTGCCGCCCGATTTAAATGTAGGGCTGGGGTATGATTACACGGTAAATGAATATTATCAGGCGATTGCCGAAGTCATCGGGTTTAAAGGAAATTTCATTCATAATCTGGATGCTCCTGTTGGTATGACTCATAAATTAATGGACATCACCAAAGCCGAAGCTTTCGGATGGTCGCCGGATACAATTTTACAAGACGGATTGAAAGAAACTTATTCGGGATTTTTAAGGTATTTTGCAAATTGAGTACTTATCCGAAAATTGTTCCGGTTATTCTGGCAGGGGGAAGCGGAACGCGCCTCTGGCCAACATCCACGCCTGACTTACCAAAGCAATTTATTCCGTTGAAGGCAGGCGGGACAACATTTGGGAATAGTCTGGCGCGTGTTCAGAATACAGCCATATTTACAAAGCCAATTATTATTTGTGCCGAACAAAATCTTTTGATTGTTGAACGCTTAACACGCGGGCAAGATACACAAATTATATGTGAACCATTGGGGCGCAATACTGCGCCAGCCTGCTGTATCGGCGGGTTTGCGGCGCAAGAGTTGGCAGGGGCATCTGCGCTCATGCTTATCATGCCTGCGGATCATCATATCCCTGATGTCAAATTATTCGAGGAGTCTGTGCAGGATGCTGTCTTCGCCGCACAGTCAGGAAAAATTGTGACCTTTGGCATCCGTCCTGAATTCGGATGCACAGAATACGGATATATCGAACGCGGTGACGAGATCGCAAACAGTGTCTATCAGGTCAAAAGTTTTACCGAAAAACCGCGTATCAGAACCGCACAATCTTATTTCAAAAGCGGCAAATATTTCTGGAACGCCGGTATTTTTCTGGTGCGTGCAGATGTTTTATTAAGTGAGATGAAACATCACCAAAGCGATATATTGATCTATACCCAACAGGCTTGGGAAAATTCCAGATTAGATGGGTATCGCCGTTTTCTGCCTCCGGAAATTTTTGAAAAATTGCCCAAAATTTCTTTTGATTATGCTGTGATGGAGCATACATCTCTGGCGGCTGTTCTGTCCGCTCGGTTCAAATGGCAGGATTTAGGTGGGTGGGATGCGTTAATGGAATTTAAAAGTGATTTTTCTGGCACTTAATAAGAAAAACTTGTCCAAAGTCAATTTTCCTTCCTGTTTTTAGGTCTATAATTCCTCAAATTAAATATAGCACGAGGAGAAAAAAGTGAGCCACCATAACAAAAAAGTTTTAGAAGCAATTTTTGCGCACCCTTTGGGTTCCAATATTGATTTCAAAGATGTTGAACACGCTTTGGCATCCTATGGTGTTGCTGTGGAGGAAAAAGCAGCGAACAAAGTGTCATTAAGCAAAGATGGTCGTTCGGTTATTGTTCATCGCCCACATCAACATACCCTGCCTAAAGATGAAGTTGCGACCATCCGTGGTTTTCTAATTGATTGCGGAATTACTCCTGAGAAGGCCGCTTAATTAAGATTTTTAGAGGGTTGAGTTAATTGCGAAGCGAGGCATTTAAGTCTCGCTTCGTTTTATATTTGCCTTTAGTGCATTTGAGAATAAATTGTCGCAGGCGCGGGGGTAGGGAGCAGAGTCTCTACATTTGCCTGTCCATTTAATCCGGACACAGCGGTTACGCGACCATAGGCATCAAACACGGCCGAAACCCCCGTTTGCGCGACACGCACCATGGGGAGGCCTTCCTCAATCGCGCGGTATTGTGCATGTGCCAGATGTTGGAACGGGCCGGGGGATACGCCATACCACGCGTCATTCGTCACATTCACCAGCCAGTCGGGGCGTGGAGTGCCTGCAACTTTCCCTGGAAAAATCACCTCATAACACACAAGCGGACTAAATGGTGGAAGGTTTGGGTGAGTAAGTGTTCGCGGACCTGTGCCTTCTACAAATCCCGAAAACTGGGTGACGGTCGGGATGGGGATATAGTTCTGAAAGGGGATATATTCGCCGAAGGGAACGAGGTGGAATTTATCAAAACTTTCTAAAAAATTCAGATCTTTATCCAGAACGATCAACGAATTGTGGTATCCCGCATCATCACGCAGTAACGCGCCACTGAGCACATAAATATTTTTTTCGGAGTATCCAGAAATGCGACCATGGAGACTTTCCATCGCTTGTTCGGTCTGGAGGTCGTGGTAGGTGAGAGTTGTCTCCGGCATCACAACGACACGGGTTTTTGCATCCTGCCAGTTGTCAATAGGTTCGATGAGAGAGAGTGTATTGCGGAAGTTGTCCCATCTTTTACCTGAGTTCCATTTATCTTCTTGCGGAATATTGGGTTGAATCATTTGCACCACGACATCCTTGTTATAGGTCGTCGGGTGTTCGGCAAGGCGCATGTTGCCGAACATATAAAGTCCAGCCCCGCATCCGATTGCCAGCGTCAGAACAACCCCGCGTAAGGCTCTATGTGCTTTGCCTTTAAAGGCAAAGGCGGGGGCTGTGAACATGAAAATAGTCAGGGCGGATAAGAGGTAAACGCCACCCACGGATAAAATTTGTAACATCGCCAGATTATCCGTCCACGACATACCGAATAAATTCCACGGGAATCCCGTGAACATCGTGCCGCGTGCAAATTCGGCAAGGAACATGGCCGCAATAAAAACGATAAAAGAGGTGAATGATCGCCCTTTGGCAAACAAACGAATAAGACCAGTGGCAATCATCGGAAAGATAGCAAGCAGAAGGGGGAGCCCACCAGCCGCAAACGGGTACGCCCATTTGAATTCATTGCCGCCGACCAGTAGCGCATTTCCGATCCACCATAGGCTCGATACAAAATATCCAAAACCGAACAGAAACCCGCTTAAGAATGATTTCCATGTTTTATCATCCGCGAGTGATGTCAGGTTCACCCAGTAGAGCGAGAGGCATATCAGTAAAACAGGCCAAGCATAATACGGCCCCATGCCATAAGCGGCAAGATGTCCCAAAACGAGGGAGGCGAAGAACGGATTGACGCGCAGTTGATTTTTTAGATTTTCTTTCCACATGGGAAAAAGTTTTAGCAGAATAAGATTTTAAACGTAAGGGTTAGAAATGGACAATTTCTTTAAAATCTTGATTTCTAGAGATTCCATTGCGTTCGCATCGGCTTCGTTCATATGGTCATAGCCCAGAAGGTGCAGAAATCCGTGGATCAGCATGTGGGTGAAATGATCGGCTAAAGTCTTTTCCTGTTCGATGGCTTCGCGTTGTATGGTCTCGAAGGCAATGATAATGTCGCCCAAGGGGATTGATCCCGCGCCATTCGGAATTTCCGCCATATTTTCCCACATGGGGAAGGACAGGACATTGGTCGGTTTATCCTTCTCGCGGTAATCGCGGTTCAGGACTTTGATCGATTTGTCATTGGTGAGGGTGACGGTCAGTTCCGGTTCAATCCCCTTGGGGCGGTTTGGAACCATGCTCCATGTCAGGTCAAGCACATCCCTTACGCGTTTGCGTGCGGATAGTTTCGACTTTGCCCATTCTGGCGTATCGAATATCAAATCAATCAACAAGGGGTCGGCTTTATTTGTGGGCATCATAGGCATTCAGGATTTTTCCAACCAATTTATGCCGTACAACGTCACTATTTGTAAACTGAATAAACGCAATTTCATCAATTCCATTGAGTATTTCAGAAGCTTCTTTGAGGCCGGAGGTCTGGTTATACGGAAGGTCGTTCTGGCTAGGGTCGCCTGTGACAATCATCCGCGTGCCTTCGCCCATACGGCTTAAGAACATTTTCATTTGGGTGGAGGTTGTGTTTTGCGCCTCGTCCAGCACAACATACGCATGGCTCAACGTCCGCCCGCGCATAAAGGCCAGAGGGGCGATTTCAATTTCGCCGCGTTCCAACATCTTCTCAACCCGTTCCGCACCCAGAAAGTCGTGGAGAGCGTCATAGATCGGGCGGAGATACGGGTCGATTTTCTCGCGCATATCCCCCGGTAAGAAACCTAATTTTTCGCCAGCTTCAACGGCAGGGCGGCAAAATACAAGGCGTTCGACCATTTGCTTTTCAAACATTTCAACGCCAACCGCAACCGCCAGATATGTTTTACCCGTCCCCGCAGGGCCAACACCAAAGACCATATCTTTTTTACGGAGAGCCTCGACATAGGCGGCCTGTGTTTGTGTGCGCGGAACCAAAGATTTGCGTTTGGTCTGGATCGCGTTTGAATTTTCAAGCGCGGGATTTAAGTTCACGACAGGTGACGGGGCGGATGCAGCTGGGTTATAGCTCATGGATTTTCTCCTATCCTCTTGTGATCTGGGTATTGGCGCAGGTTTATCAGAAAAATGGATGACGGCATCAATGTCGGCAGGGCTGATTTCTGTATCGGGGCGTTTTTCCAATCGTTCCCACAAAACAGACAAAATATGTTCGCCAAGCTTGGTTTGTTTTTCATCTCCGGACAGAATAAGCGTGTTCCCGCGGTCGGCAATGCGGATGTTCAAAGTTTTCTCAATGTAATTGATATTGGCGTTATGCTCCCCGTACAGCAGGGGCAAGAGAGACAGGTTGTTAAATTCAACAGTGGCGACTATGGTGAACTCCTCTGAATATATTCTCATTATACCACAATAACTGGGATAAATGTTAAGAATTATTTTGCTTTTAAAAACTTACGATTTTTTGGAATTTTTCAATTGACGGTTGAATGTTTTTGGATGTTTAATGACCTTATGATTAAAAATATCAGATTCTTAACTGGCTTTTTAACTTCCCCTGAAGGGGCAGCTCTTGTTGCTGCGCTCATGCGACGATAATTCCGTCTGCGATTCAATTTTTTACCTCAATTTTTATTTCCATCCATGTGCCTTGCAACAGGCATGAATTTCATAATCTTTTCAAAGGAGTCTATTATGCCAACATTACAAGAAACTTTTTCCAAGCCATCGTTAGGTCCAATTTCTGTACCGGATTTTTCAGTAAAACAAATCACGCTTGTGCCATATCGTTGGGATAAGGGTGTTGAACCAAGTGGTGGATTTCATCTTGTTGCCATAGGGGATCGGGATCAAAGCCATATCCTTGCAACTTACGGCGATCAAGCTAACAAAGAGCAGCTTGATAAAAAAGTTGCAGCAGCGAAATTAGAATTAATTCCTCATTAAGCGGGGATTACCTCGGGATGATGTCCGCTGGATTTTAATTTATTGATCTGGCGGATAATTCTGTACGGGTTATTGACCGTATGGATTGTGAAGTCACCCACAAAACGGCAGTCAAAACGGATTGTGCCGTAGCCAAAGATGACACCAAACCAACCGTTATCAACTGTTGCTTCCGAGATTTCCGAGATTTCAACTTCGCTGGAATGAACGAAGAATAATCCTGTTTTGAAAATCATCCGTTTATCCGTCAACGCAATTTCTGTTCCCATGAATTTAAACAGATAGACCAGAAAAATAATCAATCCCATCATGGCTGGGAAAAGACCCGCAGCGATATCCATCACCATGGAATACGGATAGGGAAGATTAGGAACGGTGGAGCTTGGCAGAATGTTGAATTTATAAAGGATCAACCAATTGATAAAAACCCCCAGCGCGCCCAGCAGGACAAGCCAGAAAAAACCACTGAGTAAAATAATCCAGTTCAGGCGTGTCAGGTAGAGCAGGCGTTCATTCTGGTGGGTAATATGTTTGGCAATGAAGCTCATGATATTTCCTTCTGGGTTATTCCGTGATTTGAACAGATCCATGTAATGCGGTTTGACCTGCGTCCTCAATCATCACGTTAACGATCTGTCCGCAAAGGCGCGCAGGGCCTGTGGCATAGACGGCGGTATTATAACGCGAACGCCCATGCAGTTGCCCCGCTTTGTTTTGTTTTGTATCAAACAACACTTCGACAGGCTTGCCGATAAAACTGCGGTTAAAGGCAAGTGCTTGTTCGGATAACAGCGCTTGCAGGCGTTGCAGGCGGACGTCCTTAACATCTTCGCGCACAAGGTTCGTCATATTGGCGGCGGGTGTGCCGGGACGGGGGCTGTATTTGAAAGAATAGGCGGCGGTGAAGCCGACGTTTTTCACAAGGTTATAAGTCTCTTCAAAATCTTCGTCCGTCTCACCAGGGAAACCGATAATAAAGTCCGATGACAATTCGATATCCGGTTGTGCGGTACGGAATTTATCCAGTGTTGCCAGATAATCTTCAATAGTGTGTTTTCTGTTCATCGCTTTCAAAATTTTATTTGATCCGCTTTGAACAGGAAGGTGAAGATGGGGCATGAGTTGCGGCACATCGCGGTGTGCCTCAATCAGATCATCCTGCACATCGCAAGGGTGGGATGTGGAATAGCGGATGCGTTTTAAATCCTGAATTTCTGCCAATTCACGGATCAAGCGTCCAAGCCCCCATGTTTTGCCATCCGCCCCTGTGCCATGATAGGCATTTACGTTTTGACCGAGGAGGGTAATATCGCGCGCACCATTGGCAACCATGCGTTTTGCCTCAGCCACAATCGATGCAACATCACGCGAATATTCTGATCCTCGGGTGTAGGGGACAACGCAGAAGGTACAAAATTTATCGCACCCCTCTTGGATAGAAAGAAAGGCAGTTGAACCGGATACGGCATTTTCTTCAGGTAAGAAATCAAATTTCTGTTCGACCGGAAAGTCGGTATTGATAACGCGGGCAGAGCCGTATGCCCCTGTGATTTTAGCGAGCATTTCAGGAAGTTCGTGGTAGGTTTGCGGGCCAAAAACCATATCGACATATTTGGCACGGCTTAAAATCACATCACCTTCGGCTTGCGCAACGCACCCCGCAACAGCCACCACCATTTGTTGACCGTTCTTTTCCATCTCGATCTTATGTTCGCGGATACGTCCAAGGTCAGAGAAAACCTTGTCAGTTGCTTTCTCACGGATATGGCAAGTGTTCAAAATCACCATATCTGCCGTATCAGGTGTATCGACTGAGGAATACCCCATCGGGCGCAAAATATCCTCCATACGACGTGTATCGTAGGCGTTCATCTGGCAGCCATAGGTTTTGATATATAATTTCTTGTTTGGTGCGTTGGTCATGGGGTGGTTTTAAAGCAGAAAAGGGCTTTAAAGCAACCACTTCCTCATAAACAGAAGTAATTTGTTAAAAATTAACATAATAAATAGTGTGAATTTTACACAATTACAAGAATCTAGGAAGTTTAATTTGTAAATTAACTTGTGCTTTTGCCGATATTGTCGCAATCGCTGCAAATTACAGTTAGCTTAGAATTTTCTGCATAAATTGTCAGGTCTTATTATTTTTTTCTTGCGCAGTACAACACAGAGGCATATTGAGCATTACTAATATTAAATACCGAGTCGGGTGGGATATGTTAACAAAAGTAGCAAAAGTAACGTTCGCTGGCACAGCGTTAGATTCAAATGTTTATGATGGGCTTGAGATTCCTCTCAATGAGCGCCGCACCCGCACTAGTGTTGAACGAATTAAAGATGGAAAAATTCACTGTCATATTTTTCCAAACTTGGGGATTAAGCCATCTTATAAAGAGATAGATACTAACGTTGTAACGGCTGTAGGGCTGGATGTCAGCCGAATGACCGTTGGTGAGTCTTTTGATGTGGTGTTGGTTGATGAAGAAATTTTCCGCATAGAACCTCCATCGGTACACCCGTTTGATCCGTCGCTTTTACAGAAGTTAGAATGCACGACTGCCACTATATATACTCCTGCAGAGGGCACTTATGATGCCGTTCTTGCCAAATATGCGGTTTCTGATAAGGAAACAACTTATCGGATTACCAGCCTTACAAGAATGTTCGAGGCTCAAAGTTTCGGAGATGAGCCGCTCAGAAAGAAAATTTTCCACGGCCTCAAACAGGGTGATTCTGTCAATGTGTGGGTTGATCCATCTGCTCCGCTTTCTGCGACTGGGGCGGATGCAAGGCCGGTGGTCGACGTGAAATATCTGTCTGTGAACTACCGTTAATCCACCCTTTCCCTGCAGAATAATAACCGCTATTCTGACGCCATGAAAAAGATCGTTCTGGCGCTTGGCGCAATGCAATCAACTGAAATGGATATTCTGGAATCGGAATTCCATGTGATCAAGTTGTGGAAAGAAAAAGACCCCGAAGCCACTTTGCAGGCGCATAAATTACAGGTGCAGGTGATTGTCTCCACCTATAACGGCATGCCTGTCACCAAAAAGATTATCGAGGCACTTCCGAATTTGGAATTGATTGCACAATATGGTGCTGGCCTTAATAATATTGATGTTGCGGCGGCAAGGGCGCGGGACATAGCTGTTATCAGTACGCCAGATTCCCCCACACGTGACACGGCGGACACGGCAATGGCCTTGATCCTGACGACATTGCGCCGCGTTGTGGAGGCTGATATGTTTGTGCGTGTCGGAAAATGGAATAGCGGGGCATTCCCCGCATCAACATCTCTTGCAGAAAAAACAGTGGGCATTTGCGGGTTCGGTCGTATTGGCCAGGCGATAGCCAAACGCTGTTCTGCATTTGATATGAAGGTCGTTTATAATTCCCGCAGTCAAAAGGCAGATCAACCATATCAATTTTACAGTGATTTAAAAGATATGGCATCAAATGTCGATGTTTTGGTGATGGCTTGCCCGGGTGGTGATGAAACCCACCATATTGCCAATGCTGCTGTGTTTAAGGCTCTCGGGTCAAAAGGGTATTTTATCAATATCGCCCGTGGGTCGGTTGTGAATACCGAAGATTTGCTGGTGGCTTTAAGTAACCGCGCAATTGCGGGGGCTGGACTGGATGTTTACGAGACTGAACCTTCTGTGCCTCAAGCATTAATTTCTATGGACAATGTCGTTTTGTTGCCCCATATAGGGGGCGGAACAGTCGAGGCACGTTCGAATATGGGTCAATTGGTGATCGCCAATATCAAGGCTCATTTTAACGGAGAGCCACTCATTTCGCCTGTTGCTGCATAAAAATTCTATGAGGGTGTAATTGAAAAAATTTCTGACTATTCTGTGCGTGTTTGCACTTTCTTCCTGTGTGTCTTTTTCCGCATTCGCTGCTAAATGCTATAGCCCGAAAGAGGTTGAGGCAGAGCAAGGCGTTCGTATTTTAAGTGAGTTGATGGTGATTAGTTTGAATTGCCAACACTTGACCCCGAAAGGTCAAGAAAATCTCTACACTCAATATAAAAAATTTGCGCTGAAGCATGAGAACCTATTTTCAGGATACGAAAATATCTTGCTAAGCTTTTACGCGAAAGAAGGCGCCAATAATCCTGATGCCTATCTGCATGAAGTCAGAACAGATGTCGCCAACAAAATTTCAAAAGATGCCGCTGTCATGCGCCCTGACTCATTTTGCAAAGTCTATGCCCCACGCATTGCCAAAGCCAGTGCAATGCCCGAACCCAAAATTCGCAAATGGGCGCAGACAGTATTCCCGGGGCATCCAGTATCCCATGCGAGTTGTAGGTGAAATAGTATGGTGGGGGAGAAATAATTTTGAGAAAAATAAAATCGATATTTTTTTTAATAGTACTTATTTTTTCTTTTAATTCATCTTACGCTGATAATTATAACCAAGCGCGCCCAGAGTTTTTTGCACTAATGGACCCCAGAGATGGGGATACGGATTATAAAAGATTCTTATCCCTATCAAGTGTTGATGGAATAGCCGTTAGGACATCTTGGGATTTATTGGAGCCTCAGGACAATCGCTATGATTGGAGCTCTATAGATAAGCCATTATCTATAGCGGCTGAGAAAAATAAAAAGGTTACTCTACACATTATTGCATCTAGCTATTCATCGCCTCCTTCATGGCTGAAGAGGCAGGGCGTAAAATTTTATAATGAAATAAATCCCTTTCATGCTAAAAGATCAGTAAAAGAGCAAGCCGTTCCTTGGGATGTAACCTATATAAAGAAATGGGAAGAGTTTTTACAAGCTTTAGCATCTCATCTGCGAACAAGTGGGTTTGATAAAACATTGTCACGAATTTCTATTGCCGTGCCTGTTCCCGAAATGAGCCTGATCGCGTGTCGTAATGGGCGGATGTCAGACTCTGTCATCTATTCTCGTGATCATTATTTATGGGCTTGGCAGTATAGCGTTTATGCCATGAACACTGCATTTCCGAATATTATAAAGCTTGTATCCGCACCTGTGAGCGAGATATGTATGCCCGACCATGACGGGGCGCGTTTCTATGGAGATGTTCTGTCTTACATTCGCACTTTAGGATCTGATAAATTCCAAGTATATGCAGCGGATTTAAACGCAAAAGGAAGTCAGCGTCTGAATGGTTTGGGCAGCGAGTATCGTCATTATCCGGTTGGTTTCCAATTCATATGGTCTTTTTCGAATGACCCCCGAAACCGTTTCGACGGCAAATTATCTGATGCAATTTGTTCGGCGAGCAAGAATTATGGTGCAAATTACTTTGAAGTATATAAGGATGATATTCTGAACCCTGACCCGACAGTTCAATCGGCTTTGGGTTTAATACATCAACCAGAAAATTGTCAGTGAGTTGATAATTATGTCTAAAAAAATTTATAGAGTTTTCTCTCTTTTACTGTTGTCAGGCTGCGCGCCCTATATCAATGCTGCCAATAAAAATATGGTGACGGTTTATGTGCCGAATACAACCTATGAAAGCGAAGCCTTAGCCTTGGCAGATCAGCATTGTGCGCGGTACGGGATGACGGCCATGCTCAGAAAACCCCGTGCGGCCAGCACGGTGGGCGATCTTTATGATTATCGCTGTGTAAAATAGTCATTTTTCCATTGATTAAAATAACGGGCGGGCGGATTCTGTTTGATAATGAATCAAACAGGGGAATTTTCGCATGAGCTTAGATAAAATGATTGATGACGCATTCGCGCCAATCGCCACTTTTTTCGATAAAATCATTATGTTTGCTATTCCTCTCCATTTTGAGAACCCGTTGACGGGTGGGGTGACGGATTTAAGCCTGCCCTTGATTGTGATCTGGTTGGCGGCCGCGGGGATATTTTTTACCTGCTATTTAAATTTTTTGAATATCCGTCATTTCAAACACGCGATTGATTGCCTGACCCATAAATATGATGAACCGAATGCCAAAGGGCAGATCAGTAATTTTGATTCACTCGCCTCATGCCTCTCTGCGACCATTGGCCTTGGAAATATTGCGGGGGTTGCTGTGGCGGTGACGATCGGGGGGCCTGGGGCGGCCTTCTGGATGGGGATCATGGGAATTCTTGGTATGGGATCTAAATTTGCCGAGGTCACATTGGGTGTAAAATATCGTCATTTCCCGCGTACCGACGACCCGTCTGAAGTGGCCGGAGGGCCGATGTATTATCTGAAAGACGGTTTCGCCGCGCGCGGCATGAAACCTCTGGGCGTCTTTCTGGCCGCCATGTTCGCTGTGTGCTGTATCGGTGCGGCGATTGGTGGAGGCAATATGTTTCAGGCCAATCAGGTTTATGGACAAGTTCTCTATGCAACTGGCGGAGACAATAGTTTCCTTTTTGAAAAAGGGTGGCTATTCGGAATTGCATTGGCGATTGCGGCGGGTCTGGTGACACTCGGCGGTGTTAAATCGATTGCCAAAGTTGCCGCAAAATTAACTCCTGCAATGGCGATGTTATATATCGTTGCGGGGATTGTGGTGATTGCCGTCAACTATCAAAACGTCCCCAATGCACTAGGGCAAATTTTCCATGGTGCATTTAGTTTAGAAGCCGGTTGGGGTGGTTTGATCGGTGCGATGATTGCGGGATTTAAACGGGCTTTGTTTGCCAACGAAGCGGGGCTTGGGACGGCCGCGATTATTCAGGCCTCCGCCAAAACAGATTTTCCGGTGCGCCAAGGTTTGGTCGGCGGCCTCGGCCCTTTCCTTGATACGTTCTTTGTCTGTATGGTTACGGCACTCGTAATTATCGTGTCTGGTGTTTATCAGGCGGGGCAGGGAATGGAGGGGATTGCGCTGACATCCCGCGCATTCGAAACAGTCATTCCGCATTTTGATATTGTTTTGACGGTTGTGGTTTTCCTTTTTGCCTATTCAACAATCATTGTATATTCATATTACGGTGAAATTTGTGCAGGGTATTTGTTTGGAAATACTAAGAAAATCATTGTTGGTTTCCGTATTATATTTTTGGCTTTTATTGTCGTCGGGGCTTCTGCGTCGCTCAGCAATGTCCTGACTTTCTCGGACGCCATGTTCTTTTCTATGTGTATCCCCAATATTATCGGGCTTTACCTCCTGTCCAAGGAATTAAAGCGCGATGTTACGGAATATTTAACACTGGTCGGGCTGGAAAAACCATCTGTCAAATTACCTCAATAAAAGTGCATAACTTTTTGATTGGGCTTGAGATTGTTCTAAAACCATGAGAAGTTTTAGGCATTCGAAACATTTTTATATTTGATTGATGGAGCCCTCTGCCCATGACTCTGAACGTATCCCCGATTGTGGAGCCGGAAGGCTCTGAGTCCGCCCTTGATGCTGCCGTTCCTGTTTCACCTCCCGAAGTCACCACAAGCGTGTTCATGGGTAGTAAGCCAATGTTGAAAAACTGGAAAATGTTCGGGCAAACTCCGCAAGACATTGCAAAACCTGATGAGGATGCAGAGGCCGAAGTCGAAACCGACCTGAGAGCCGACCCGATCATTCCACGCAATTTTTCTGACCGCTCCATTCGTGCGGCACGTCCTGCGGCACCTTACTGGTTGCAAATTGGTCAAGCCTTGGCGGTTTTTGTAACTGTTGCTTGGGTCACTTATGCCGCGATTTATATTCTGGCGTTACCGAACAGTATTAAAACCATCACCTCTTCACCGCTGACCCTTGGCGGAATTTTGGCGAGTGTGTTGGCGCCTATTGCAATGTTGTGGCTCTGCCTCGCCACTTGGCAACGCCGCAGTGATGCGCATATTTATGCTCAGGCATTGCGTGAAGAATTGCGCGGGTTGTTTTATCCGAATGCCGACCAATCAAACCTGATCAGTGATGATATTCGTGATTTGATGAGACAGGCGACAGAAATGTCTGCCGCCTCACGCGGATCAATCAAAGCCATTCAACGTGCGCGCACAGGACTTCGTGCCGAAATCCGTGATTTTGCAGGCGTTTCACAAAAGGCTGAATTCCACATTGACCGTCTGGCAGATGCTCTATCCAAACGTGCCGAGGAATTATTATCATTGACCGAAGTCATTGAATCCCAGACCGAAAATATATCAACCAAGGCACAGCGTGGCATTGGGATGTGGGAAAATGCATCCGCAGAAATTTCCGAATTGGGCGATGAACTCGATCAAATGTTCGATAAGGGCGCAGAGAAAATTCAAACGGCGTCAGATGTCGCATTGGAACGCGTCAAAACCATCGAAACATCCATGACCAATGCGGCTGACGAATTGTCCGCTACTATTGATAATGTCGGCGCACAAATCGATGCCTCCCGCAACTCTCTGGACGATCAGGCCAATCGTTTAATGAGTGTCTCTGATGCAATCAATAGCGGTGCCGAACGTCTCGAGACAAGTCTTACAGACGCCGAACATATTTATGGGGCGGTTGAAGGCATGATGAACATCATGTCCGAAAGCCTGAACAAAGTTGAAGGTACAGCCGAACATTTCTTTGAGAAAACAAACGCGATTGAACAAAAATTAGAAAGCCGCGCCGATGCCCTTAAAGAATCTGCTGATAAATTATTAAGCAGTACAGATGACCTGCAAAATATCGGTGACCTTGCCACCAATAAACTGGGCGAGGCTCTGGCCTTGGCTCTCTCTGGGGCGGAGACAATTACAACAGCCGTTCGTCGCTCGAAAGACATGATGGATTTAGCTGTTGTTGATGCATCCACACAGATCGAGAAAACATCCAGAATTGCGGATGAAAAATTGGAAGCATTGATGGAACAGGCTCGCGCCAATCGCGACCAGTTGAATAAAATCATTGCCGAGATTGAAGAAAAACAATCACAACTTTCCGCCACAACCCAGAAAATGGATGAAAGCCGTATTGAATTGTCCGGCGTGGTTGATAAGGCCACAACGTCTCTGGATGCCGCAACCACAAACATGGTTGCCCAATCTGATAAGCCTTTAAAACTCATCCAATCTTCCATTGCTCAATTGGAAGAGCATACGCAAGAGATGGAAAGCAAACTGGCTGCACGTACTGTTGAAGTTCAACAGGAAACAGGCAAGTTGAAATCACTTGTATCCGGTATCGATGAAACTGTTCAGGAAAGTGTCGATAAATTGACATCCGCAACAACATTGCTCACTGAACAATCAGAAGCGATCCATGAAAATGTTGCTGCCCAACGCCAAAGCCTTGATGGTTTTGTTCAGGATATGAGTATCAAGGCAAATGCCATCGCATCATCGTTGGCGGAACGCAAAAACAATATCGAACAATCAATTTCCACAACCGAAGAAAAAATTTCCTCACTCGGAAATTCATTCTTTGATAAAGGGGATGCGTTGGTCGAGAAGGTCAATTTCGTATCTGAGAAAATCACAAATTATGAAGATAGTTTGAATGCGTCGATTTTGTCCGTAAATGCAAAATATGGCGAAGTCGCAGAAAAAGTCAGTGGCCAGATCAAATACATGACCCAGTTGTCAGAGTTTATCTCGCCCGAGGCAGACCGTATTTTGTCAAAGGTCGAAACAATTCATGCCAGCTATGATGACCTCAAAGACAAATGCTTTGCTGTTGCAGATGAATCCTCTGCTGCCTTGGTGGGGTTAAGTGAAAAACTGGAATCCCGAATTGTAAAACTCGGAACAGAGACAACGGAAACATCCAGAATATTACTGGGCGTTACCGGTGATATGACGGAAACCCTGTCCAATATTAAACAACACGCGGAAGAAGCGCATGACAGTATCGCCCAAATCCAATCCGGCATGAAAGGCCGTGTCGATGATCTGCATTTGATCAGTGATCGTGTGCAGATGAAGGTCGAGATGATGCAGAATAATCTTGGCACTTACGCCAAGGATTTGAATGATGTCTTGCACCTGACCATGGCTGATCTGGAAATGGCGACTGAGCGATTTGGTCAGACAACCTCCATCCTTGATGAAAAAACAGACGGCGTGACATCCCGCATCATTGACGCAACCCGTCAATATGTCGAGGAAGGTCATCGTATGGCCTTAATGGGCGAACAAACCGTTCATAAGGCCGCGCGCATTGTTGCCGTTATTCAACAGGAATCCGATAAACTGGTGAATACATCCAAAGCGTCCTTGCTGGAACTCCAGAAATCGGGCGACACATTATCTGTGCGCACCAAAGAGATTGAGGAATATCTGAAAGCATCCACACACCATACGCGCACCTATGGCGACAGCCTGCGCGAACAGGCAAGCCTCATTGCCAACCATTCATCGGAAATTGTCGATCATATTTCTGCCGCAACGGTCAAATTATCGACGAAGGCCAATGAAGTAAAACAGGTCAGCAATCATGTGATTGAAGAGATCGAGAATGCAGGCGCACGTCTTGAGGAAGGCACAAATGTGCTGGGTCGTGTGGCACGGATCACCATCGAAGCGGTGGATGATGCGGTGACAGGTTTTGCCGAACATGGAAATGTTTTGCGCAATACCGTCAACAACCTCACCACACAAATGCAGAACGTGAAGGAAGTCCAAACACGGACAGAGCGCGAGACATTCTTAAGCTCTGCCAAATTTGTGATTGAAAGCCTCTATTCGCTCGCCGTTGACGTATCCCGCCATCTGGAAGGTGAATTGGATGTCCGCGTCCTACGTACCTATCAAAAAGGTGATGTGTCGGCCTATGTGCGTCATCTGGTTGAATTGGCACCCCGCATGCCGATTGATAAATCACAACGTAAGTTTATCGAAGATGGTGAATTCAGAACCTACGTCCTGCGCTTTATCCGCCAGTACGAAGAATTGCTGGAACAGGCTCAAGCCAATGATTACGGCGACCTGTTGTCGTCCGTCTTCTCGACCAGTGATATCGGTAAACTCTATAAGGTCTTGTGTGAAATCGCGGGGCGGAGTTCAAGGGAACATTAAAATCTGCGGGTATAAGCCCCTATAAAAATCCTCCCCCGTAAAGGGGGAGGATTTGTTTTATCCTATAAATATTATTTGGATTTCTCTACCTTCGGCGGACGATCCTTCGGATACATATTCTTCATAATCCCCACGAAGGTTTTTTCGACTTCGCTATTGGTTGATCCCACCATCTCGGCTTCAACCGTAAACATGGATTTTTTGCCGATCCAGATTTGACCATTATAGATCAAAGGCTTTCCGTCACGTTCGGACAGGGCGATGCTCGACGCGCTTTTATATCCATCGGCGTCAGATGATTGGGAATTATAAGGTGTCAGATTGTTGGATTTGACCAACTGTTTCAAAGTTTCTTCAATAATCGCCGGCGTATATTTCTGAATTTCACTGGCGGCGAGTGGATTGCAACTGACGCGGAAATTGGTGGATGAATCTGCCCCGACGGCTTTGGTATAGGTCGCGACCTCGGTGCAATCATTTGCGGTTTGTCCGCATTTTTTCTCGATAAATGGTTTTTCGGGAAAGGTCACCTGAAATTCGCAATTTTCGGGGCCATAGGTGTATGGCGCGGCAAACGCAGGGCTTGCCAGCCCACTTGCCAGTGCAATCGCAGAACAAAACAGCAGAATATTTTTCATCGTGAATTTTCTTTCCTTGGCCTATTTCGTCCATGTTTTCGGGTCAGCATGTGATTGTTCACCTGTGGTCATGTTTTTAACTTCATGGGCTTGACCGTCTTCAAACGGTGGGAACCACACAAACGGAATACCTTTGCGAACGGCATATTCCATTTGTTTTTTGATTTTTTGGGATGAATGGTACAACTCGACATTCATGCCACGACCGCGCAAAGTATTCGCAATGCCTGCGGCTTCAACGCGTTTTTCATCGGACGGGACACAGACTAATACATCGGTTGGTGACTTGCGGGTCAGGTCACCCAGCTTGCCATTGATGCGCATATAATCAAACAGACGCGACAACCCGATGGAAATGCCAACCCCTGGCAAATGCTTGTTGATATAATTTCCCGCCAAATCGTCATAACGACCACCGGAGCAGATGGAGCCGAAGTCACGGTTTTCCAGCAGTTTGGTTTCATAAACTGTGCCCGTATAATAATCCAACCCCCGCACGATGGACAGATCGGCAACGACATAGCCGCGTTCAACATGGGTCAGTTGCGCCATGACAGAAGCCAATTCCGCAACACCTTCGGCCAACATCGGGCTGGACACGCCCAGAGCCAGAACCTGTTCCACAAAAGATTCATTTTCGGTTTTGATGGTGGCCAGTTTAAGCAATGTTTCGATATGTTGGGCGGCTATGCCTGCTTCAACCAATAATTTCCGCGTTCCATCCACGCCGATTTTTTCGATTTTATCAATCGCGCGAGTGACAGGCAAAGTATC